>ERZ773090.37-NODE-37-length-167662-cov-22.4058_pt1 | contig 167662 bp, 173 predicted proteins | sample MGYA00580579_ERZ773090 | MGnify/ENA primary metagenome ERZ773090 (study PRJEB29015, sample SAMEA2738014) | human oral metagenome | biome: human oral; feature: human-associated habitat; material: dental | place: China | collected 2132 ... | reverse complement strand
ATGTCGGGGAGATTTTAGTATCAAAAGGAAGTCTGACACAGAAGGAATTTGTAGCAGAACTAGAAGCAAGCCAAACCAAGGTGCGCAGTGTGACAGCAGGGGAGAACTTACCGATTTTTGGCAGTTACTTAGAAGTCCTATCTCCAAGGCAGATTGGAGATGAGGATCGTGATGGTTCCCTGGCTCTTTATGGAAAACTCTTGGATAAGCACTTTCTCTTCACAGGAAATTTGAAAGAGAAGGGAGAGAAAGACTTGCTGAAGCATTATCCAGACCTAGAGGTGGATGTCTTGAAAGCAGGCCAACATGGTGCTAAAACCTCATCCAATCCAGCTTTCCTAGAAAAACTCAAACCAGAAATTACTCTCATTTCAGTTGGAAAGAACAATCGTGCGAAACTCCCCCATCAGGAAGCCTTGACACGACTGGAAAGTATCAAGAGTAAGATTTACCGAACTGACCAGCAAGGAGCTATTCGCTTTAAAGGATGGAATAGTTGGCGAATTGAAAGCGTTCGTTAGGAAGAGATAATGTTATATATTAGTAAAATAAACTAAAAATCTGTTGCATAATAATGAGAAAAGCGATATAATGAAAGTGTTTTCAATAGTAATGATATAAAGGCAATGAAAAATCAGAAAAAGTTATCGGTATGATTGGAATACCGATTGGAAGTTTAGCATGAATTACCACGGACGTAAATATGTAAACATTCCAAGATGGTCTGCTTATTACTCTATAATGACTAAAAAGTTGGTCCGATTGGTATTCTATTCGCTATGAGGTCATTAACTACTAGCAAAGGAAACTATCAATCGTTAAAGAGTGAGAAAAAGGAGGGCTGGATATGTTAACTCTTACTCATGTTACCTTAAAAACGCGACAAGTCATCTTGCAAGATGCGGATTTCACCTTTAAAAAGGGTAGGATTTATGGCCTTCTTGCTATCAATGGCTCGGGAAAGACGACCCTGTTCCGAGCTGTGAGCAAGCTGCTTCCCCTTAGTAGTGGACATATCGCAGCCCCTCCTTCTTTGTTTTATTATGAGAGCGTTGAATGGCTGGATGGAAACTTAAGTGGGATGGACTACCTTCGTCTCATAAAAAATATCTGGAAGTCAGACCTAAACTTGGGGGACGAAATCGCCTATTGGGAAATGTCTGACTATATCAACCTTCCCATCCGCAAGTATTCCTTAGGGATGAAGCAACGCTTGGTGATTGCCATGTATTTCCTCAGTCAGGCGAAATGCTGGCTCATGGATGAGATAACAAATGGCTTAGATGAGTATTATCGACAGAAGTTTTTTGATAGGCTGGCACAAATCGATAGAAAAGAACAGCTGGTTCTTTTGAGTTCCCACTACAAAGAGGAGTTAATGGAGATTTGCGATAGCATCGTAACCATTCATCAGGGGCAGATAGAAGAGGTTCCGTTATGAAAGATATTAGCCTATTTTTGTTAAAGAAAGTTTTTAAAAGTCGCTTAAACTGGATTATCTTACTTTTATTTGTATCTGTACTCGGTGTTACCTTTTATTTAAATAGTCAGACTGCAAACTCACACAGCTTGGAGAGCGAGTTGGAAACCCGTCTTGTAAAAAATGAGAGAGTCATCAATGAATATGAAGAGAAACTCTCCCAAATATCTGATACCAACTCGGAGGAATACCAGATTGCTAAAATTAATTTAGAATCGCAAAAAAATCTTTCGACTCAAAAGAAAGAAATTCTGGCTTTGTTAAAAGAAGGGCGCTGGAAAGAAGCCTATTATTTGCAGTGGCAAGCTGAAGAGAAGAATTATGAAGTTATGTCAAATCAACCGACTTCTAGCTCTGAATTAAAAATGGCGATTGACCGCCAACGAAAGATTTACCAAGCCCTGTATCCCTTGAACATAAAAGCACATACTTTGGAGTTTCCGACCCACGGGATTGATCAGATTGTCTGGATTTTAGAGGCTATCATCCCAACCTTATTTGTGATTGGTATTATTTTTATGCTAACACAACTGTTCGCAGAAAGATATCAAAATAATCTCGATACAGCTCAGTTATATCCTTTTTCAAAAGTGGCATTTGCAGCATCCTCTCTTGGAGTTGGGGTGAGTTATATAACCGTGCTGTTTATCGGAATCTGTGGATTTTCTTTTCTAGTGGGAAGTCTGATAAGTGGTTTTGGACAGTTAGATTATCCCTACCCATTCTATAGCTTAACCAATCAAGAGGTAACTATTGGTAAGATACAAGATGTGTTATTTCCTAGCTTGCTCTTAGCTTTCTTAGCCTTTATCGTCATTGTGGAAGTCGTCTACTTGATTGCTTACTTTTTCAAGCAAAAAATGCCTGTCCTATTTCTTTCCCTCATTGGGATTGTTGGCTTGTTGTTTGGTATCCAAACGATCCAGCCTCTTCAGAGTATTGCACATCTGATTCCCTTTACTTACTTGCGTTCAGTGGAGATTTTATCTGGAAGATTACCTAAGCAAATTGATAATGTCAATCTAAATTGGAGCATGGGAATGGTCTTACTTCCTTGTTTGATTATTCTTTTGTTAGTGGGGATTCTATTTATCGAAAGGTGGGGAAGTTCACGCAAAAAGGAAGTTTTTAATAGGTCTTAGCGTTCCTATCCGGAAGGTGAGGAAAAAACTAACACAGGGAGGGAACCAACTAGGTTCTCTCTTTTTGATGCGGACATCAAGAAGAAAACAGAAAGTTTTTGAAAAAACGACTTTTTATCTTGACAAGGGATAGAAAACTTGGTATCATATAAAAGTTGAGAAAAGCAGAAGTGAGAGCTTCTCGCCTTGTGACATTAAGTTGCCTGGCCCTACGGATGAAAAGTTTCTAAGAAACGCTATCATAACGTGCGGGCTTGTATTATTACGAGCCCGCTCTTGTTTTTCTCTAATAATAAAAAAGAGGTGAAAACCATAGCAAAGCAAGACTTATTCATCAATGATGAAATTCGTGTACGTGAAGTTCGCTTGATCGGTCTTGAGGGAGAACAGCTAGGCATCAAGCCACTCAGCGAAGCGCAAGCATTGGCTGATAGTGCAAATGTTGACTTAGTGTTGATTCAACCCCAAGCAAAACCGCCTGTTGCTAAAATTATGGACTACGGTAAGTTCAAATTTGAGTACCAGAAAAAGCAAAAAGAACAACGTAAAAAACAAAGTGTTGTTACTGTGAAAGAAGTTCGTCTGAGTCCAACTATTGACAAGGGTGACTTTGACACAAAACTTCGCAATGCACGCAAGTTCCTTGAAAAAGGAAATAAAGTTAAGGTATCTATCCGCTTTAAGGGGCGTATGATTACCCATAAAGAGATTGGTGCAAAAGTTTTAGCCGAGTTTGCTGAAGCAACACAAGATATTGCCATAATCGAACAACGAGCTAAGATGGATGGACGCCAAATGTTCATGCAGTTGGCGCCAGCAACTGACAAAAAATAATTGTCAGAAAGTTAAATAAAGGAGAAAAAATCATGCCAAAACAAAAAACACACCGCGCATCAGCTAAACGTTTCAAACGTACAGGTTCTGGTGGACTTAAACGTTTCCGTGCTTACACTTCTCACCGTTTCCACGGAAAAACTAAGAAACAACGTCGTCATCTTCGTAAAGCATCTATGGTGCATTCAGGAGATTTCAAACGTATCAAAGCAATGCTTACTCGCTTGAAATAATAGCCTAACAGTAAGTAAACAATTCTAGGAAATATTTGGAGGAAATAAAACATGGCACGTGTTAAAGGTGGCGTTGTATCACGCAAACGTCGTAAACGTATTCTTAAATTAGCAAAAGGTTACTATGGAGCTAAACACATCTTGTTCCGTACTGCAAAAGAACAAGTAATGAACTCTTACTACTATGCATACCGTGACCGTCGTCAGAAAAAACGTGACTTCCGTAAATTGTGGATCACTCGTATCAATGCGGCAGCTCGTTTGAACGGACTTTCATACTCACAATTGATGCATGGTTTGAAATTGGCTGAAATCGAAGTTAACCGTAAAATGCTTGCTGACTTGGCTGTTAACGATGCAGCAGCTTTCACAGCTCTTGCAGATGCAGCTAAAGCAAAACTTGGTAAATAATTACTTTTAAGACTGGAACAGAATTGTCCCAGTCTTTTTAGAAATAAAGGAGAAAGCTATGGCTTCAAAAATGCTACACACCTGCTTGCGAGTAGAAAACCTTGAAAAATCAATCGCCTTTTATCAAGACGCTTTTGGTTTTAAAGAATTGCGTCGCAGGGATTTCCCAGATTATGCCTTCACCATTGTCTATCTAGGGCTTGATGGTGATGACTACGAGTTGGAATTGACCTATAACTATGACCATGGACCTTACGTGGTAGGAGATGGTTTTGCCCATATCGCCCTCAGTACACCTGATCTTGAAGCTCTTCATCAAGAACATAGTGCTAAAGGCTATGAGGTTACAGAGCCCAAAGGCCTACCTGGTACCCCACCAAACTATTACTTTGTCAAGGATCCTGATGGCTACAAGGTCGAAGTGATTCGTGAAAAATAATCCAGTAAAGTCAAGTAGAATGTTCGCTTTCTACTTGACTTTTTTTCTTTGAAAGAGTATACTAATACAAATTTAACCTTTAAGGGGAGTCCAGAGAGACTCACAAGGTGTCAGATAAAAGGGATAGGGGACTCTCTGTGGAGACTTTTTTAGTGTACGCATGAGTTCTGTCCTCACCTAACTGAGGCCTTGCAATTGCAAGGTCTTTTCTTTATCTGGTCGCCTTAAATTTAAGGAGGAAAAGTCATGAATCCCACATGTAAGAAACGTTTGGGTGCCATTCGTTTGGAGACCATGAAGGTGGTCGCTCAGGAGGAAATTGCGCCAGCAATCTTTGCATTAGTTCTAGAAGGGGAAATGGTTGAAGCCATGCGAGCAGGCCAATTTCTCCATCTGCGCGTGCCTGATGATGCCCATCTCCTGCGCCGTCCTATTTCAATTTCGTCTATTGACAAGGCAAACAAGCAGTGCCATCTCATTTATCGGATTGAGGGGGCTGGGACAGCTATTTTTTCAACATTACGTCAGGGGGATTCTCTTGATGTGATGGGGCCTCAGGGAAATGGTTTTGACTTGTCTGACCTAGACGATCAGAGCCGAGTTCTCCTCGTTGGTGGTGGGATTGGTGTTCCACCCTTGCTTGAGGTGGCTAAGGAATTGCATGAGCGTGGGGTGACAGTAGTGACAGTCCTCGGTTTTGCCAACAAGGATGCTGTTATTCTCGAAACCGAATTGGCCCAATATGGTCAGGCCTTTGTAACGACAGATGATGGTTCTTATGGCATCAAGGGAAATGTATCGGTCGTCATCAATGATTTAGATAGTCAATTTGATGCCGTTTACTCATGTGGGGCTCCTGGAATGATGAAATATATCAATCAAAGATTTTATGATCACCCAAGAGCCTATTTATCTCTAGAATCTCGTATGGCTTGTGGGATGGGAGCTTGCTATGCCTGTGTCCTAAAAGTGCCAGATAGTGAGACTGTCAGCCAACGCGTCTGTGAAGATGGCCCTGTTTTCCGCACAGGAACAGTTTTATTATAAGGAGAAAGTCATGACTACAAATCGTTTACAAGTTTCTCTACCGGGCTTGGATTTGAAAAATCCCATCATTCCAGCATCAGGCTGTTTTGGTTTTGGTCAAGAGTATGCCAAGTACTATGATTTAGACCTTTTGGGTTCCATTATGATTAAGGCGACGACACTTGAACCCCGTTTTGGCAATCCAACTCCTAGAGTAGCTGAGACACCTGCTGGTATGCTCAATGCAATCGGCTTGCAAAATCCGGGTTTAGAAGCTGTTTTGGCTGAAAAACTGCCTTGGCTGGAAAGAGAGTATCCTACGCTTCCCATCATTGCCAATGTTGCCGGCTTTTCAAAACAAGAGTACGCTGCGGTTTCTCGAGGAATTTCCAAGGCAGCAAATGTAAAAGCTATCGAGCTCAATATCTCTTGTCCGAATGTGGATCACGGTAATCATGGACTTCTGATTGGTCAAGATCCTGATCTAGCTTATGAAGTGGTAAAAGCGGCTGTGGAAGCTTCCCATGTGCCAGTTTATGTTAAGTTAACCCCTAGTGTAACGGATGTTGTCACCATTGCCAAAGCCGCAGAAAATGCAGGAGCAAGTGGCTTAACCATGATCAATACTCTAGTCGGTATGCGCTTTAACCTCAAAACCAGAAAGCCAATCCTAGCCAATGGAACAGGTGGAATGTCTGGTCCAGCAGTCTTTCCAGTAGCCCTCAAACTCATTCGTCAAGTCGCCCAAACAACAGACCTTCCCATTATTGGAATGGGAGGAGTGGATTCGGCAGAAGCTGCTTTAGAAATGTATCTGGCTGGGGCGTCTGCCATCGGAGTTGGAACAGCCAACTTTACCAATCCTTACGCCTGTCCTGATATTATCGAACATCTACCAAAAGTAATGGACAAATATGGCATTAGCAGCTTGGAAGATCTCCGTCAGGAAGTCAAAGCCAGTCTTAGATAAGCTAGGTCTTCCTTATCGTCAACAAGACATAGAATCTTCATCAATTTGTAATATTTCCGTTAGTCAACTATGTTACAATAGGTTTTATACAATAGTAATAGTGTAGATAGTTTTCTACTGAGGAGAATAAAATGAAGAAGGTACTACTTGCAAGTACTGTCGTTCTTTCTATGGCAGGATTTGCAAAGACAACTGTATACGCTGAAGAATCTCAGGTTACGAAAAAAACTCAGACCACAGATGTAGTCGAGAAAAAAGAAGAAGCTATTCCCAAGAAAGAAGTTCCTAAAGTCGAGGCGAAGAAAGAGCCAGCTGTAAAAGAGGAAAATCCTTCCAAAAAGGAAAAAAAAGAGGAAGTTATCAAGGAAGGTTGGCAGAAAGAACAAGGGAAATGGCGTTTTTATGAAAATAACCAGCCTGTCGTAAACTGGAAAAAAATTAGTGATACTTGGTATTACTTTGATAAAAACGGTATTATGCTCAGTAATACTATAGTTGATGGTTACCTTATCAAAGGTAATGGCGCAATGGCAGAAAATGCTTGGGTGAAAATATCTGACAAGTGGTACTATGCCACAGCTTCAGGCAAGATTTCTCGCAACAAATGGGAAAAGATTGAAGGCAGCTGGTATTACTTTGATCAAGATAGTGTCATGCTTAGCCGTACTATCTACAATGACTACCTCTTCCAAGGTAGTGGTGCCATGGCAGAAAACGATTGGGTGAAAATATCTGACAAGTGGTACTATGCCACAGCTTCGGGCAAGATTTCTCTCGACAAATGGGAAAAGATTGAAGGTGTCTGGTATTACTTTGATAAGGATGGTGTCATGCTTAGTCGCACCATCTATAATGACTATCTCTTCCAAGGTAGTGGTGCCATGGCAGAAAATGATTGGGTGAAAATATCTGACAAGTGGTACTATGCCACAGCTTCAGGCAAGATTTCCCGCAATAAATGGGAAAAAATCAAAGGAACATGGTACTATTTCAATAGCGATGGTGTGATGGCAAGTAGCCAGTGGAAAAGTGACTACTATCTGAAAGATAGTGGCGCTATGGCGGAAAAAGAGTGGATTTTTGATAAATCCTACAATAGCTGGTTCTACTTGAAGTCAGGTGGGGCCTACGCTTCCCGTGAATGGATTGGATCATACTACCTTAAATCTGGTGGCTATATGGCCAAAAATGAATGGATTTTTGACAAAGATTACGATGCTTGGTACTATCTAAAAGATGATGGTCGATATGTAACAGGTACTTTTACGATCAAAGGTAAAGAGTATTCCTTCCAGAATAATGGGAAGTGGATCTCAGAGGCAAAATATTACAAAGTGAAACCGATTACTGCTTATGTTTATAGCGCTTCTGGTGAAAGATTGAGTTATGTATCCAAAGGGACTATCGTCTCACTTGGAGATGTCCAATCTAAAAAAGATAGTCAAATACCAGTCAATGTTTCTGGTTTATCTGGCTTCATGAATAAAAGTGATTTAGAAGCTATTGATAAAGATAGTGAATTTGTCCCTCATTATACAAGTGATGGCAAGTATTTTTACCATGAGTTATCACCTTATGTAAGTCTCCGTGTTGCGCCACATAGCTCAGCTATGACTATTGGTAAGAAGTATTATTCAACTGATGGAATTCATTTTGATGGCTTTACCATTGAAAACCCCTTCCTCTTTAGAAATTTGACTAAATCAAGTAATTACAGCGCAGCTGAATTGGATAAAGTTTATTCTTTGATGAATATTCGGGATAGTCGTCTCGCTGGTAAGGGTGCTATTTTTAAGGAAGCTGAGAAACGCTATGGTGTAAATGCTCTTTACTTAATGGCTCATAGTGCACTTGAGAGTGCTTGGGGACGGAGCCAGATTGCCAAGGATAAGAATAACTTCTTTGGAATTGCAGCTTATGATTCGAGCCCATATACCTCGGCCAAAAAATTTGATGATGTGGACAAGGGGATTCTCGGTGCAGCTAAGTGGATTCGTGAAAATTACATTGACTATGGCAGAGACCACCTTGGAAACAAAGCAACTGGAATGAATGTTCGCTATGCTTCTGACCCATACTGGGGAGAGAAAATTGCCAGTATCATGATGACTATTAATAGCAAACTTGGTGGGAAAGACTAATCAAAAGAAATCAACGGTAACTACTGAAAAGTGGCTATCGTTTTTGTTTTGGACAAAGGAAGGGAGATAGGATAATAACAGCCTCTTTATTCTTGAATAATTAGCAAAATGATAGTGAAATGGAAAAGGAAGAATTAACATGGTTATTATACAAAATAAAGGAGTTTTTTATGAAAAAGCTACTATCCTTCTCAATTGCCTTGCTTTCGATTACAACACTAGTTGCTTGTTCTGGACATAAGATAGAATCAAAGGTTCCAGAAGAAAAAGTCGAGCAGAAGCAAGTCAAGTTCGATGAAAAGTTGTTTAAAGAAGCTGGACTCTTGCCTTTTAAAAATGAGAAGCAACTAGAACTTGGGGAATTGGATTCTAAATCACGCGCAACGGGTGCTCATATTCAACTTAAGAACAGCGATGAGCCAACTGAGAAGAGAGAGTCCAAGTTGACTTATGATCCAGTTGGATGGCACAACTATAAATTCTTTTATGGTGATGGTAAAAAAGAAGCTTGGCTGATGAGTCAAGGGCATTTGATAGGGTATCAATTTAGTGGATTAAATGATGAAAAGAGGAATCTGGTTCCAATGACTAACTGGCTAAATGCTGGAAATTATTCTGGAACAGATGACCAAAACCAAAGTAGCATGCTTTACTATGAAAATCGATTGGACTCTTGGTTGGCCAATCACCCAAACTATTATCTTGACTACAAGGTGACCCCAATCTATCAAAAGGACGAATTGATCCCTAGACAGATTGAGTTGCAGTATGTGGGAATAGATGAAAACGGCAAACTCTTGGAAATCAAATTGGGTGGTAGTAAAGAAAAGGTTGATCAGTATTCAGTGACGCATGTCGTTTTAGACAATGTTTCAGCTAATGCGGAAATCAATTACTTGGACGGTACAGCTAAAAATACAGTTAAAAACAAAGAAGAAAAAGCTAAAAAAAGAAGCTGAAGAAAAGGCTAAGAAGGAAGCTGAGGAAAAAGCCAAAAAAGAGGCTGAAGAAAAAGAAGCAGCTGAAAAGAAAGCGAAAGAGGAAGAAGAAAAAGCACGTCAGGCTGCACAAGAACAGGAAGAAAGCAAAGAATCAAACTCGCAATCAACAAATTCAGGTGGCTAATTTAGAGATAAAAACGGAAGATGGCACAGACCAAATGGTAAATTTGCTTCCAAGAAAGAAATCAGAGAAGCCGGATTGCAGTGGTAGTAAGAATTTAGTAGATATACAGTCAAAAAAACGTTGGAAAACGGTTTTTTGTTATAATTAAATTAAGAATGTAGAATTAAAGGAGAAAAATTTGATGAGATACATAACTCTTGGTCAAGATGACAAAGAATTATCAGAAATTGTTCTCGGAATGATGAGAATAAAAGATAAGTCTGTAAAAGAAGTTGAAGAGCTTGTAGAAACAGCACTTTCTGTTGGAATCAATGCTTTTGACTTGGCTGATATTTATGGTCGTGGTCGTTGTGAAGAACTGTTAGGTATTGTCCTAAAAAATCGTCCAGATTTAAGAGAAAAGATGTGGATTCAGTCCAAATGTGGCATTCGCATTGAAGAATTTACCTATTTTGATTTTTCTAAGGACTATATTATAAAATCAGTCGACGGAATTTTGCAAAGATTGAAGATTGATCATCTAGATAGCTTGCTTCTTCATCGACCAGATGCTTTGATGGAATCTGACCAAGTAGCAGAAGCCTTTGATCTTCTTTATAAACAAGGTAAGGTCCGAGATTTTGGAGTTTCTAATCAAAATCCTATGATGATGGAGTTGCTTAAAAAAGATGTCAAGCAGCCGTTAGCTGTTAATCAGCTACAATTGAGTGCGGCTTTTACTCCAGGATTCGAATCAGGTTTTCATGTTAATATGGAAGATAGTCAAGCAACTATGCGAGATGGCAGCGTTTTTGAATATTGCAAATTACACGATGTGGTCATTCAAGCATGGTCTGTCTTACAATTCGGGTATTTTAAAGGGAACTTTGTTGGTAATGAGAAATTTCAAGCTTTGAATCAAGTACTTGATCGTCTAGCTTTTAAATATGGAGTAACCCCTTCAACTATTGCCATTTCTTGGATATTGCGTTATCCAGCAAAAATGCAGGCAGTCGTAGGTACAACAAATCCTAAGCATTTGAGAGAAGTTAGCCAAGCGGCAAACTTTAGCTTAACAAGAAAAGAATGGTATGAAATTTATCTTGCAGCAGGGAATAATTTGCCGTAAGTAGAAGCAGATTTAAATAAATCACAGTCAAAAAGCCGTTGGAAAACGGTTTTTTGTTATAATTAAATGAAGAATATAGAATTAAAGGAGAACGTCATGACATTTGAAGAAATCCTGCCTGGATTAAAGGCTAAGAAAAAATATGTACGAACTGGTTGGGGAGGGGCTGAAAACTATGTCCAACTTTTTGACACCATCGAGCAAAACGGGGTTGCACTTGAAGTGACGCCTTATTTTCTAATCAACGTGTCTGGAGAAGGGGAAGGTTTTTCCATGTGGAGTCCGACACCTTGTGATGTTTTGGCGACGGATTGGGTAGAAGTGCATGACTAGACGTGTATTGATTACGGGAGTGAGTTCAGGAATCGGTTTGGCTCAAGCTCGCCTTTTTTTAGAGAAGGGTTATCAAGTTTATGGAGTTGACCAAGGTAAAAATCCACTCTTAGAGGGTGATTTCTACTTTTTACAGAGAGATTTGACTTTGGACTTGGAGCTAATTTTTGACTGGTGTCCTCGGGTGGATGTTTTGTGCAATACTGCTGGAGTCTTGGATGATTACAAACCCCTTTTGGAACAATCAGTCCAGGAAATTCAAGAGATTTTTGAAATCAATTACGTGACTCCAGTTGAGCTGACTCGACATTATTTGACACAAATGCTGGAAAGTAAAAAAGGTATCATCGTCAATATGTGCTCCATTGCTTCTAGTCTAGCTGGTGGCGGTGGACACGCTTATACTTCCTCCAAGCATGCCTTGGCTGGCTTTACCAAGCAGTTGGCTCTAGACTATGCAGAAGCTGGGATTCAGGTCTTTGGTATCGCTCCAGGGGCAGTCAAGACAGCCATGACCGCTGCGGACTTTGAACCAGGTGGGCTGGCGGACTGGGTGGCTAGTGAAACGCCCATCAAGCGCTGGATTGATCCAGAGGAAGTAGCAGAGCTTAGCTTTTTCTTAGCAAGTGGAAAAGCAAGCGCCATGCAAGGACAAATCTTGACAATAGATGGTGGTTGGTCTTTGAAGTAGGAGAAGTTGGATGGAAATCAAAAAACACTTTGGAGTTTACGCTGTTTGCTTTGAAAACGGGAAGTTACTCTGCATTGAAAAAACGAGAGGCCCTTATCAACATCGTTATGATCTACCGGGTGGTAGCCAGGAAGTAGGTGAAGGACTGACAGAAACTTTGATTAGAGAAGTTTTGGAAGAGACAGGATATAAGCTTAAGGGTTACGCTAATCCTAGGATTTATGATGTGCTGGTTCAAGAAGATGGGCAAGACTTTGCAGTACATCATATCATGGCCTTTTATGATATAGTACTCGATTTTGAACACTCTCAAAATTCAATTTCTCAGGAGGTTCTTGATGGAAGTAATGATTCAGCAAATGTACTTTGGTTGAATTTGGAAGAAATTACTACAGAAAATGCATCTCCATTAGTTTTGAAGGTTAAGTCTGAATTATTAGGATTTCCAGAACTGGACAAGACTTCTTACATGAATTGGAAGGTGAGAGATGAAAAATTATTTAATGGATGAAAGTATATTTCAGTATCCTGAATCATTTAAAAAAATGGTAGAACTCAATTTAGTTGATTTTGATATTTGGTATTTTTTAGATTCAGAATGGGCGCTATCTCTGTACAAGGGGTTGCAGGAAAGATATCCAACAAGAAAGTTGATTCCATTCGCTAAAAGAGGAGATTGTGATGATACTGCTTGTTTTGAAATAGGAAAGAGCAATAGGGTTCAACTCATTCATGACTTTGCTGCAGAAGGCTGGGAGCAACGGGAAGAGTTTAATGACTTTTGGGGATGGGTAGAATATGCAGTCAACTGCATGATAGAATATAATAAAGATGATGGGATAGAGTAAAGGCTTATTGTAAGTATTAAAAGGAGTAGATACATGAATGTTAAAGAACTAATCGAAGAGGTTGAAAATGATGCTGAGTTAGTATCGTATTTAAACCTGGTCCCCAAAAAGAATAAAAAAACTCAGATGGATGCTATGCATGTTCTCAATCGCTTAAGTTATATCTTGTATCTGTCCGATAATACTGCTTTAGCTCAGTCAATGATTGATAAAATGGTTCAAGTTGACTTTGACGGTGATTATCGCTATTGGGAACCTGTGCAAAATTCTGCTTTACTGGCTATTCTGATAGATGAAGAAAAATATCTAACACAAGTAAGAGATAGGATTCTCTATGCATTAAATTATGGTGATGAAGTGAGTGTATTTGGGAAAAGAAAGGTACACAAACGTTTTTTGACAGGTTTTAGATTAAACTCTCTTCAAACAGAGTTAGAGAAAGCGAAGGATGAAGTTTCGCAAATGAATAAAAGAATGGGAATCTTATTTCATTTATTGTATTTAAAAGCTTTTTCCAATGAATTGGAAATCGATCGGGATTTAGTTAATAATGAGATTCAAAGCACGATTTTAATTCTTCGTGACTATATTTTAATAAATGGATTTAAGCAACTCTATCCCTTTAAATAAAAAAGTAAATGAAAAGGAGTACCCATGACACCTCAAGAAATGTGGAATGCATACAAGAAAATCAATCCCTCGATCGGAGATGAGATTGATGCTTGGGCTTTTGGAGTAGAAGCCGATCTCTTGGCAGATTTGGTTTTAAAAGGTGAAAAGACGGCAACCGCATCAGCCTATGATCTTTATGCAGTTGATAACGAACCCCTGCCACATGAAGGGACCTTTGATATCATTCTAGATAGCCAAGATCGGGCTGTCTGCATTGTCGAAATAACAAAGGTTTCCGTTCAGCCCTTTCATCAAGTCTCTGCAGACCATGCCTACAAGGAAGGTGAGGGAGACAAATCTTTAGCCTATTGGCGTCAGGTTCATGAGGACTGTTTCGCCGAGTGGCTGAGGGAGGCTGGGCTGACTTTTACGCCTGACAGTAAGATTGTTTTGGAAGAATTTTGCAAGGTTTACCCACAGTAAACTTTTAGGGGGAAGAAAGTTTTGGAAATCACCGTCCAATCCTTTTTTCTCAAGCAAAACATGATATAATAAGTTTGTTTGAAGAAGAGCAGCAGCTCTTAAACTTAGAATAGGAGAAAACTATGCAAGCAGTTGAACATTTTATTACGCAATTTGTTCCTGAACACTATGATTTATTTCTAGATTTGAGTCGTGAGACCAAGACCTTTTCTGGGAAGGTGACCATCACTGGTCAAGCGAAAAGTGACCGTATTTCCCTTCACCAAAAAGACTTGGAAATCGCTTCTGTAGAAGTTGCGGGTCAAGCGCGTCCATTTACAGTTGATCATGAAAATGAAGCCCTTCATATCGAATTGGCTGAGGCTGGTCAAGTTGAAGTAGTCATCGCCTTTTCAGGAAAAATCACAGACAACATGACAGGGATTTACCCTTCTTACTACACAGTGGATGGTGTCAAGAAGGAAGTCTTGTCTACGCAGTTCGAGAGCCATTTTGCGCGTGAAGCTTTCCCATGTGTGGATGAGCCCGAAGCCAAAGCAACCTTTGATCTCGCTCTTCGTTTTGACCAAGCGGAAGGTGAATTGGCCTTGTCAAACATGCCTGAGATTGATGTGGAAAACCGCAAGGAAACAGGTATATGGAAGTTTGAGACAACACCTCGCATGTCATCTTATTTGTTGGCTTTTGTCGCTGGTGATTTGCAAGGAGTAACGGCTAAAACTAAAAACGGTACCCTCGTAGGTGTCTACTCAACCAAAGCTCACCCACTAGCTAACCTTGATTTCTCACTAGACATCGCCGTTCGCTCAATCGAGTTCTACGAAGATTATTACGGAGTTAAGTATCCAATTCCACAATCTCTCCATATTGCTCTTCCTGACTTCTCAGCTGGTGCTATGGAAAACTGGGGTCTGGTGACCTACCGTGAAGTTTACTTGGTTGTGGATGAGAACTCAACCTTTGCTAGCCGTCAGCAAGTTGCTCTTGTTGTAGCACATGAGTTGGCTCACCAATGGTTTGGTAACCTCGTTACTATGAAATGGTGGGATGACCTTTGGCTTAATGAAAGCTTCGCTAACATGATGGAATACGTCTGTGTGGATGCCATCGAACCAAGTTGGAATATCTTTGAAGATTTCCAAACAGGTGGTGTTCCAGCGGCGCTTAAACGCGATGCGACTGATGGCGTTCAGTCTGTTCACGTTGAAGTCAAACACCCAGATGAAATCAATACCCTCTTTGATGGCGCTATCGTCTATGCCAAAGGAAGCCGTCTCATGCACATGCTTCGTCGTTGGCTCGGTGATGCTGATTTTGCTAAAGGTTTGCATGCCTACTTTGAAAAGCACCAGTACAGTAATACCGTCGGTCGTGACCTTTGGAATGCCCTTGGACAAGCGTCAGGCCGTGATGTCGCAGCCTTCATGGATTCTTGGTTGGAGCAACCTGGTTACCCAGTCCTTACTGTCAAAGTTGAAAATGATGTCTTGAAGATTTCACAAAAACAATTCTTCATCGGTGAGCACGAAGACAAGAACCGTCTCTGGGTTGTGCCACTCAACAGCAACTGGAAAGGTTTGCCAGATACACTCGAAACTGAAAGTATTGAAATCCCTGGCTACGCAGCTCTTCTTGCTGAAAATAAAGGAGCTCTTCGTCTCAACACTGAAAATACAGCCCACTACATTACCGACTATCAAGGAGACTTGTTAGATGCCGTTCTTGCTGATCTAGAGACACTTGATAACACAAGCAAACTGCAAATCGTTCAAGAACGTCGTTTGTTGGCTGAGGCAGGTCATATTTCTTATGCAGACTTGCTCCCAGTCCTTGATAAACTAGCTAAGGAAGAGTCTTACTTGGTAGTTTCAGCTGTTTCTCAAGTGATTTCTGCCCTTGAGCGCTTTATTGATGAAGGAACAGAAACTGAGAAAGCCCTTAACAGTCTGGTTGCTAAATTGGCTCGTCATAACTATGACCGTCTTGGTTTTGAAGCCAAAGATGGAGAATCAGATGAGGATGAATTGGTTCGTCAGTTGGCTGTTTCTATGATGATTCGCTCCAATGATGCAGAAGCTAGTCAAGTTGCTAGCCAAATCTTTGCAACTCACAAGGAGAACCTTGCAGGCCTTCCAGCAGCCATTCGTGCTCAAGTTCTCATCAATGAGATGAAACACCATGAGACCAAGGACTTGGTTGCAACTTATCTGGACCTCTACACTCATGCCACAGATGCTGTTTTCAAACATCAGTTGGCTGCGGCTCTTGCCTACAGCACAGATGCAGAAAATATCCAAACCTTGATTAGTTCATGGAAGGATAAATTTGTGGTGAAACCACAAGACTTGTCTGCTTGGTATTACCAGTTCCTTGCTCATCAAACAACTCAAGAAACTGTTTGGGTATGGGCGCGTGAAAACTGGGCTTGGATTAAGGCAGCCCTCGGTGGAGATATGAGCTTTGATAGCTTTGTTATCCTACCTGCCCATGTATTTAAGACTGAGAAACGCTTGGCAGAGTACAAGGAATTCTTTGAACCACAACTCTCTGACCTCGCTCTTAGCCGTAATATTGGTATGGGAATCAAGGAAATTGCAGCGCGTGTTGACTTGATTAAGCGTGAGAAAGCGGCAGTAGAAGCTGTTGTAGCCCAATATGCTAAAGCTTAATTCGTTCGAAATGTAAACAAAAACTCAACTTTCTATCTGAAAAGAAGAGAGAGTTGAGTTTTTTTTAAGGCAATTTTGGTATAATAATCATAACAAGGAGGAGTTTCTGATGATAAAAATCTTATTAGTAGAAGATGACCTAGGTCTGTCAAACTCAGTATTTGACTTTTTAGATGATTTTGCGGATGTCATGCAGGTATTTGATGGAGAAGAGGGGCTCTACGAAGCAGAGAGTGGCGTTTATGACTTGATTCTGCTTGACCTGATGTTGCCTGAAAAAAATGGTTTCCAAGTCTTGAAAGAATTACGTGAAAAAGGAATTACAACCCCTGTCCTTATCATGACCGCTAAGGAAAGTTTGGATGACAAGGGTCATGGATTTGAATTGGGAGCAGATGACTACCTCACCAAACCTTTCTACCTAGAAGAACTCAAAATGCGGATTCAAGCCCTTCTCAAACGTTCAGGCAAGTTTAACGAAAATACCTTGACCTATGGGGATGTTGTTGTCAACCTTTCAACGAATGAAGTAAAAGTGGAAGATACTCCTGTGGAACTACTCGGAAAAGAGTTTGAGTTATTGGTTTACTTCCTTCAAAATCAAAATGTTATTCTTCCCAAGACACAGATTTTTGACCGTCTATGGGGATTTGATAGTGATACGACTATTTCCGTTGTAGAAGTCTATGTTTCAAAAGTTCGTAAGAAACTGAAGGGGACAGCCTTTGCTGAAAATCTTCAAACATTGCGTAGTGTCGGGTATATTTTAAAAGATGTTCAATAAACTAAGAAAAACATGGTATGCAGATGATTTCAGCTATTTCATTCGAAACTTTGGAGTGTTCACTCTGATTTTCTCTGCTATGACCTTGATTATCCTCCAGGTCATGCACTCGAGTCTCTACACTTCTGTAGATGAAAAACTACAAGCCCTTAGCACTAGCCCTCAAGCTGTTATCCAATTAGCCCTTAATCGGGCAACTGAAGAAGTCAAAGATATTCAACCAGCAACAGCGGATGCCAGCAAGGCTGAAATCAAACCCAATGTCAGCTCCAATACGGAAGTCTTGCTCTTTGATAAGGATTTTAACCAACTCTTACTGGGCAATCGCTTTTTAGGTTTGGACAAGATCAAGCTGGACAAGAAAGAGTTGAATCACATTCGGCAAATTCAAGTTGTCAATAGCTACGGTCAGGAAGAAACCTACCGGATGATCTTGATGGAAACCAATTCATCCACTGTTTCAAGCAATGTCAAATATGCGGCGGTTTTAATCAATACTAGCCAGCTTGAGCAAATCAGCCAAAACCACGAGCATTTAATTGTTGTAGTCATGGCTAGTTTCTGGCTTCTGTCTTTAATTGCCAGTGTTTACCTGGCACGTGTCAGTGTCAAACCCTTACTGGAAAGTATGCAAAAGCAGAAGTCCTTTGTAGAAAATGCGAGTCACGAACTGAGAACGCCTTTGGCTGTTTTACAAAATCGTTTAGAGACTCTCTTTCGAAAACCAGAAGCGACGATTATGGAATCCAGCGAAAGCATTGCTTCTAGTCTTGAAGAAGTTCGCAACATGCGTTTCCTCACGACAAATCTTCTCAATCTTGCACGTCGAGATGATGGAATCAAACCTGAAATAGCAGAGGTTTCTCCGCAATTCTTTAAAACAACCTTTGCTAACTATGAGTTGATTGCTTCTGAAAATGATCGTGTTTTTGAATTTGAAAATCGGATTTATCGTTCCTTCATGACCGATCAGTTGCTCCTAAAACAGCTCATGACTATCTTATTTGATAATGCTATCAAGTATACCGAAGAAGATGGGAAAATTGAGTTTGTGGTTTATGCTACAGATCGCCACCTCTATCTTACAGTAACGGATAATGGAATTGGAATCTCAGCTGCTGATAAGAAGAAAATCTTTGACCGATTTTACCGTGTAGACAAGGCGAGAACTCGTCAGAAAGGTGGCTTTGGTCTTGGACTATCTTTGGCCAAGCAGATCGTAGATGCCTTACGAGGAACGATTAGTGTAAAAGATAACAAACCTAGAGGAACAATTTTTGAAGTTAAAATCGCTATTCAATCTCCTTCAAAACGTAAGAATAAATAAAAAAGACAGTTTTATAACTGTCTTTTTCGATAACTAGAAAAGAGGCTGGTAGTAGTACCAACCTTTATTTTGAAAATTTTCGTTTCATCATCTTTCGTTGAAGTTGTAAAAGTGCGAAGCTTGTTCCCATAGCAGCGATAAAGGATAAAGCTGTGTTCAATTTTAAGGCTAAAAAGATAAAGCTAAAAAGCACCATAAAAATACAAAAACAAGCGATATTTACAAAAAATAAAATCTCTTTTAGGCTAGAGCCAACAGGGGCTTCAGGTGTATAGTCTTGATAAAGCGGAGTTTGTTTCGATTCTGGAATTTGTTCAAACTCATAAGCTTCTAATTTTCTTGCGGGCATGATTCTCTCCTTAACAGTACCTAACTATTTTATCATTTTTTATGTAGAGGATTGTTACAGAATGGTTACAAAACTACTAAAGTCTCTTATCATCTTCTAAGTCACTCTTCTTGACACCCACTAGAGAAAGTGATAACATGGATGCTACACTTAAAACAGATGACCTGACTTTCTCTATTATAAATATACTGAGAAAGGAAAGGATAACTTATATAAATTGATAGCAAGCTGAGGCTTTTTCCTAAGATGATTTGTTAAGTTGCTACCTGTATACTTTTGAAGAGTATTGGTAGGAGTTGTTTTGAATGGATGGAAGGACAGAGATTCTGTCTATTGGACTGGGTGGCCTTCTTGCTACCTCTGGGGAAAGTTAAAGGAGATAAGCATGTATCTTGCTATCAAAGAAATAGTACGAAACAAACTTCGATATAGTTTGATTCTAACTACCATTTTTCTTATCGCTTTTATGGTCTTTTTTATGACCAGTCTAGCTCTTGGTCTCGTTCGAAACAACCGAGCAGCTATTGATAATTGGCAAGCAACGAGTGTCGTTTTATCCGACTACGCAAATGATAATTTGACAGCATCCTTTATTCCTGAAAAGGACTACAAGGATAAGAGTTCTGAAGAGGCTGCTCCATTGGGCTATATGTTCGCTGTGACCAATCTAGTCGATGGTAGTGAAAAAGTCAATGTTTCCATCTTTGCTCAAGAGTGGGACTCTTTTATCTCTCCGAGTTTGACGGAGGGTCGTTATCCTGAGGGAGATGATGAGGTTATCGTGGATCAGTCCTTTGAGAATTATGGAATTAAGCTAGGCGATGCCATTCAGCTCAATGGAAGCGAGGCAAGTTACAAGATTGTAGGCCTGACTCAAGGAAATAAATTTTTCACTGAGCCTGTTGTCTTTACGAGTCTGACAACTTATTGGACCTTACAAGGAACCTTGAAAGCCAATCGTTCCATCTCTGCCTTGGTATTGAAAAATGATATAGAAGTGGTCGGGGATGGACTGAAACAGATTTCCATTCCAAAAATGATTTCGAAAATTCCTGGTTACACACCTCAGGTTAATGTATTTTCAGGAATGATTCTTGCTATGATTGTTATCACAGGCTTGATTGTGGGGATTTTTGTTTATATCATTACCATCCAAAAACTTGGACTTTATGGAATAATGCGAGCTCAGGGAATACAGACCAAAACCATTGTATGGTCTCTTTTCTGTCAAATCTTCCTCCTAGCTGGTATGGGAATTGCTTTAGCCTTGCTGGCTATTGGCGGAGTGATTTTAGTCTTACCAGCTACCTTCTTTTTCTATCCAAGTTGGATAGCCTACTCTGTCCTAAGCTTGGTAATTTCCTTGATGGCCCTTCTAGGTGGTGTCATTTCACTTCCACGCTTGCTAAAGGTGAACCCGATTACTGCAATTGCAGAATGATAAGGAGAATAGTATGACAGCATTGATTGAAATGACTCAAGTGACAAAAACCTACGGGGAAGGAAAGATGAAAGTCGTTGCCTTGCATGAGACGAATTTTCAGCTAAATGCGGGAGAGTTCGTTGCTATCGTTGGGCCTTCAGGCTCTGGAAAGACGACTTTTCTAACAACTCTTGGACAACTCCAGGAAGCGTCGAGTGGAAAGATTTTAGTTAAGGGGAAGGAAACAGGCAGTTTGACGGAGAAGGAGAAAACAGACCTCCGTTTTAGAGAGTTTGGTTTCATTCTCCAGGCTTCAAACTTAATTCCTTTTCTAACGGTCAAGGAACAGCTGGATTTGATTGACAGACTGGATAAGGGAAAAAATAGTAAAAGTGACCGAAAAGAGCTCTTCAACTTGTTGGATTTGGAAAAAGTTCAAGATCAGTATCCCAAAGCTCTATCTGGTGGTGAACGTCAACGTGCCGCGATTGCTAGAGCGCTCTATAACAATCCGAGCATCGTTCTTGCAGATGAGCCGACAGCAAGTCTAGATACCCAGCGTGCTTACCAAGTAACGGAGATGTTGGCTGCCATTGCTCATGAGCAAGGTAGAGGAGTTGTTATGATTACACATGATACTCGTCTTCTTGATAAGGTTGACCGTATTTATGTTATGAACGATGGCCACCTAGTAGAAAAAACACATGCATAAAAATGAGAGTGGACGGTACTGGTTACCGTTCACTTTTTGATTGCAACTTTTAAAAAAAGATTTTGACTTTTTATAAAACTCCTAGTATTCATAGCTGATTTTTGAGAAATGTGGTATAATTTTTCTTATGGAAAAGATTATCATTACAGCAACTGCTGAAAGTATTGAACAAGTTGAACAGTTACTAGAAGCTGGCGTAGATCGTATCTATGTTGGTGAGAAAGATTTTGGCCTTCGTCTGCCAACAACCTTTAGTTATGAAGAGTTGCGCACCATCGCTAAGTTGGTTCATGAAGCAGGCAAGGAATTGATTGTTGCGGTTAATGCCCTCATGCACCAAGATATGATGGACCGTATCAAGCCCTTCCTAGACTTTTTGGAGGAAATCAAGACAGACTACATTACTGTTGGAGATGCAGGTGTCTTTTACGTGGTCAATCGTGATGGCTATTCCTTCAAGACTATCTACGATGCTTCAACCATGGTAACAAGTAGTCGTCAAATTAACTTCTGGGGTCAAAAGGCTGGCGCATCTGAGGCGGTTTTGGCGCGTGAAATTCCATCTGCTGAACTCTTCAAGATGCCTGAGATTTTGGAAATTCCGGCTGAAGTGTTGGTTTATGGAGCTAGTGTCATTCACCATTCTAAGCGACCACTTTTGCAAAACTATTATAACTTTACGCATATCGATGACGAAAAGACGCGTAAGCGTGACCTCTTCTTGGCTGAACCAAGTGATCCAGAGAGCCATTACTCTATCTTTGAAGACAATCATGGTACTCATATTTTTGCCAACAACGACCTTGATTTGATGACCAAATTGACAGAATTGGTGGAGCATGGTTTTACTCACTGGAAACTTGAGGGACTTTACACCCCAGGTCAGAATTTTGTAGAAATTGCTAAACTCTTTATTCAAGCGCGTGGCTTGATCCAAGAGGGGAATTTCAGCCATGACCAAGCCTTCTTGTTAGATGAGGAAGTGCGCAAGTTACACCCTAAAAACCGTTTCCTCGACACAGGATTCTATGATTACGATCCTGATATGGTTAAATAGGACACCAAAACCCGAAATAAAAATGTTCGGGTTTTTCAAGTGTATTCATGAAATAAAAACGGATACATGTTATAATAAAAGTAGCTCTTTAATGGAGGTGTTTAAGTGGAGAATCTGAAAAAGATGGCAGGTATCAAGGCTGCTGAGTTTGTCAAGGATGGTATGGTAGTCGGTCTGGGAACTGGTTCTACTGCCTACTATTTCGTAGAAGAAATCGGTCGTCGGATCAAGGAAGAAGGTTTGCAGATTACTGCTGTAACGACTTCCAGTGTGACCAGTAAACAGGCTGAAGGTCTTAACATCCCTCTCAAGTCGATTGATCAAGTAGACTTTGTCAATGTGACGGTTGATGGGGCGGATGAAGTAGATAGCCAGTTCAACGGGATCAAAGGTGGTGGTGGTGCCCTTCTGATGGAGAAGGTTGTCGCAACGCCCTCAAAAGAATACATTTGGGTGGTAGATGAAAGCAAACTGGTAGAGAAACTAGGTGCTTTTAAATTGCCAGTAGAAGTGGTTCAGTATGGTGCAGAACAGGTCTTTCGTCGGTTTGAACGAGCTGGCTACAAACCAAGTTTCCGTGAAAAAGACGGCCAACGTTTTGTGACCGATATGCAGAACTTTATCATTGACCTTGCCTTGGATGTCATTGAAGATCCGATTACTTTCGGGCAAGAATTGGACCATGTCGTTGGTGTCGTAGAGCACGGCTTGTTCAACCAAATGGTGGATAAGGTCATCGTAGCGGGACGAGATGGTGTTCAGATTTTAACTTCAACAAAAGCAAACTAATCAACATAATAAGGAGACAGACTATGTCAAAATTTAATCGTATTCACTTGGTGGTACTGGATTCTGTGGGAATCGGTGCTGCACCAGATGCCAATAACTTTGTCAATGCAGGGGTTCCAGACGGAGCTTCTGACACACTGGGACACATTTCAAAAACCGTTGGTTTGAATGTACCAAACATGGCTAAAATCGGTCTAGGAAATATTCCTCGCGAAACGCCGCTTAAGACTGTACCAGCTGAAAGCAATCCAACAGGTTATGCAACAAAATTGGAAGAAGTTTCCCTTGGTAAGGATACCATGACTGGTCACTGGGAAATCATGGGACTCAACATTACCGAGCCTTTCGATACTTTCTGGAACGGATTCCCAGAAGAAATCCTGACAAAAATCGAAGAATTTTCAGGACGTAAGGTCATTCGTGAAGCCAACAAACCTTACTCAGGTACGGCTGTTATCGATGATTTTGGACCACGTCAGATGGAAACTGGAGAGTTGATTATCTATACTTCAGCTGACCCTGTTTTGCAAATTGCTGCCCACGAAGACATCATCCCTTTGGATGAATTGTACCGTATTTGTGAATACGCTCGTTCAATTACACTTGAACGTCCTGCCCTTCTAGGCCGTATCATTGCTCGTCCTTATGTGGGTGAGCCGGGTAACTTCACTCGTACGGCAAATCGTCGTGACTTGGCAGTTTCCCCATTTGCACCAACTGTTTTGGATAAATTGAACGAGGCTGGTATCGATACTTACGCTGTTGGAAAAATCAACGATATCTTTAACGGCGCTGGTATCAATCATGACATGGGCCACAACAAGTCAAACAGCCACGGAATTGATACATTATTGAAGACCATGGGACTTGCTGAGTTTGAAAAAGGATTCTCCTTCACAAACTTAGTTGACTTTGATGCTCTTTACGGCCACCGTCGTAATGCTCACGGTTATCGTGATTGCTTGCATGAGTTTGATGAACGCTTGCCTGAAATTATCGCAGCCATGAGAGAGAACGACCTTCTCTTGATTACTGCGGACCATGGAAATGACCCAACCTATGCAGGAACAGACCACACTCGTGAATATATTCCACTTTTAGCTTACAGTCCATCCTTTAAAGGAAATGGTGTCATTCCAGTTGGACATTTTGCAGATATCTCAGCGACAGTTGCGGATAATTTTGGTGTTGAAACTGCCATGATTGGTGAAAGTTTCTTAGATAAATTGGTATAAGATGACGCGATATGCTTTACTTGTTCGGGGCATTAATGTAGGTGGGAAAAATAAAGTTGTCATGGCGCAACTTCGTCAAGAACTGACAGAGTTGGGACTGGAAAAGGTTGAAACCTACATCAACAGTGGCAATATTTTCTTTACTTCGAGAGCCCCCAAAGCCCAATTGGTTGAAAAGTTAGAGGCTTTCTTTGAAATCCATTATCCATTTATTCAGAGCTTTTCCTTGCTGAGTCAGGAAGATTATGAAGCAGAGCTGGAGAATCTGCCAGATTGGTGGACCAAAGACCTGGCTCGAAAAGATGTGCTCTTCTACACGGAGAGCTTGGATGTGGATCAAGTCATCGAGAAAGTGAACATTTTGGAACTGAAAGATGAAGTGGTTCATTTTGGAAGACTTGGGATTTTCTGGGGGAAATTCTCTGAGGAATCCTACTATGCAACTGCCTATCACAAATACTTACTCAAGATGCCTTTTTATCGCAACATCACCATTCGCAATGCCAAAACCTTTGACAAAATCGGTCAAATGCTACAAAATTATAAAGGAGACACACAATGACATTTTTAGATAAAATCAAGGAAACAGCTGCCTTCCTGAAAGACAAGGGAATCCAAGCACCTGAGTTCGGTCTAATCCTTGGATCAGGTCTGGGAGAACTTGCAGAAGAAATCGAAAATCCTGTTTTAGTAGACTATGCAGATATTCCAAACTGGGGCCGTTCGACAGTAGTCGGTCACGCTGGTAAATTGGTATATGGAGAACTTGCAGGTCGCAAGGTCTTGGCTCTTCAAGGTCGTTTCCATTTCTATGAAGGAAATCCTCTTGAAATCGTGACTTTCCCAGTACGTGTGATGAAAGTTCTCGGATGTGAAGGTGTCATTGTAACCAATGCAGCTGGTGGTATTGGATTTGGTCCTGGTACCTTGATGGCTATCTCAGACCATATCAACTTTACGGGTCAAAATCCGTTGATTGGTGAAAATTTAGATGACTTTGGTCCACGTTTCCCAGATATGTCTAAAGCCTACACACCAGAATACCGTGCTACTGCCCATGAAGTGGCTAAAAAACTCGGTATCAAGCTTGATGAAGGTGTCTATATTGGTGTAACAGGTCCGACTTATGAAACCCCAGCAGAGATTCGTGCCTATAAGACATTGGGAGCAGATGCAGTTGGTATGTCCACTGTTCCTGAAGTTATTGTGGCAGCTCACTCAGGCTTGAAAGTTCTCGGTATTTCATGTATTACTAACCATGCAGCTGGTTTCCAAGAAGAACTCAACCACGAAGAAGTTGTAGAAGTGACTGAACGTGTTAAAGGCGACTTCAAAGGCTTGCTTAAAGCTATTATTGCTGAATTGTAATGTCATGAGAGTTCACTTTATTTTACATGAAACATTTGAGGTTCCGGGTGCTTATCTAAAATGGGCTCTGGAACGAGGCCATCACATTACATCAACAAAGGTTTATGAAAAAGAACCTCTTCCTGAAACAATTGACGGAATTGATTTTCTGATTGTTATGGGTGGTCCTCAATCACCTGATGAGGATAGAGAAAACTTCCCATACTATGACCCTGAGGCTGAGCTTGCTTTTATGAAAGAAGCAATTGCCGCAGATATCTATATCGTTGGTGTCTGTCTTGGTGCTCAGCTCTTGTCTGTTGCCTATGGTGCGAAGTATGAACATAGTCCAGAGCGCGAGATAGGCGTTTATCCTGTGACATTGACGATGCAAGGTCTAACAGATCCTCATGTCAGCTTGTTCGGAGAAACCTTAGAAACCGGCCACTGGCACGGTGATATGCCAGGGCTGACAGAGGATGCTGTTGTTCTTGCGACGAGTCAAGGTTGTCCACGTCAGATTATTCGCTTCAGTTCGAAACATTATGCCTTTCAGGCTCATTTGGAATTTGATCCCGAAGCAGTAGAACTCTTAATTACTGCGGATGGTGAGGAGCAATTAAGAGAGCACAGTGAAAAGTTATCTTTTGTTCAAACACCAGAAGAATTACGTGGAAACGATTACTCTGAAATGAATGCAAAACTGTATGCATTTTTAGATTCGTTGGTAAACTAGGAACTACAGAAAGGCAGGATTCCAGCTCTGGAAGAGAACTTGGAATCATCTTACTATGAAATCAAAAGGTGTAGTAAGTATTTAATACTACCCCTCTTTCAACTTTATATAATATATAAAAAGAAAGGTAGAGCGAGATGTTCTGATTTGAACACGAGCGGAAAACTTTTCTAAAAATCAGAAAGTAAGGGTAGTTCGGGATTGAATTGAATCCGGGCTATTCTCTTCTATATAATATAATCAAAATTAAGAAAGAAAGGAATTGAACCCACCCTAAAAGCAGTGGGAAAAAGATAGTTGGTCTAGCGAGCATCGCTCACTGCACCCAACTCCTATTTTCCCTTTGCTTTTTGACGGGTTTGGTATCTTATATTATGTCTATCCATATTGCTGCTCAGCAGGGTGAAATTGCTGATAAAATTCTTCTTCCTGGGGATCCTCTTCGTGCTAAGTTTATTGCGGAGAATTTCCTTGAAGATGCTGTTTGTTTTAACGAAGTACGTAACATGTTTGGTTACACTGGTACTTATAAGGGTAACCGTGTATCTGTCATGGGAACTGGGATGGGGATGCCGTCCATTTCGATTTATGCGCGTGAGTTGATTGTGGACTACGGTGTGAAAAAATTGATCCGTGTGGGAACTGCGGGTTCATTAAATGAAGATGTTCATGTCCGTGAATTGGTTTTGGCGCAAGCAGCTGCAACTAACTCAAACATCATCCGCAATGACTGGCCACAGTATGATTTCCCACAAATCGCTAGCTTTGATTTGCTAGACAAGGCCTACCATATCGCCAAAGATCTCGGTATGACCACCCACGTTGGGAACGTTTTGTCATCTGATGTCTTTTACTCAAACTACTTTGAAAAGAACATTGAGCTTGGTAAATGGGGAGTTAAAGCTGTGGAAATGGAAGCAGCAGCCCTTTACTATCTTGCTGCCCAACACCACGTTGATGCACTTGCTATTATGACCATTTCTGATAGTTTGGTCAACCCAGATGAAGACACTACTGCAGAAGAACGCCAAAATACCTTCACCGATATGATGAAAGTTGGTTTGGAGACCTTGATTGCAGAGTAAACATCGTATTACTTTGAGATAAGGTTATTTCTAAGATTGATTCAAATGCTTTAATCTCAAATACATACGTAATGATAAAGGAAGAGTTGAAAATCAGATTGCTTGGAGCGATTGATTTTCAACTTTTTTAGAACCCAGCTTAAGGAGAAATGTGATGGATAAAATTGAACAATTACAAAACTTGATTGATAAAAGTCACAGAATAGTCTTTTTCGGAGGAGCAGGAGTGTCAACCGAGTCCAATATCCCAGATTTTCGTAGTTCAGATGGTGTTTATAGTCATCAGTTAGGCCGTCATTTTACGGCAGAGCAACTTGTTTCTCGGACCATGTTTGAGCGCTATCCAGAAGATTTTTTTGACTTTTATAAGAAATACCTGATTTATCCAGAAGCCAAACCTAATGCTGCTCATACTTATCTAGCTGCTTTGGAAAAAACAGGTAAGCTAAAGGCTGTTGTGACACAAAATATTGATAGTCTTCATGAAATGGCAGGCTCCCAAAAGATCTTTAAATTGCATGGGAGCGCGGACCGTAATTACTGCCTAGGTTGTCAACGTTTCTATGACTTACCTGGTTTTCTGGCCCTCGAGGGACCTGTTCCCCACTGCTTAGACTGTGGTAAGGTGGTCAAGCCTGACGTGACCTTGTATGAAGAATCACTTGACATGGATGTTTTTAGTCAAGCTGCACAAGCTATTCGGCAAGCAGACTTGCTGATTATTGGTGGGACTTCCTTGGTTGTTTATCCTGCAGCTAGCCTAGTAAACTATTTTTCTGGGACAAATCTGGTCGTTATCAATAAAATCAGTATTCCACAAGACAGCCAAGCTACATTGGTCATTGAAGGCAAGATTGGGGAAGTCTTTTCGAAATTGAGACAATAAAAGAATTTTAGAAGATAGCAACAAAACCTTGTTACTTGAAAGAGAAAACTATCTCATTTATTGACCACAATCTCGCTCTTTTAGACTTGTAAAAACTGGCTGAGAAAATCAAAATACCTTCACCGATATGATGAAGGTTGGATTGGAAACCTTGATTGCAGAGTAAAATGTAAAAGAAAATCCTGATTTCAAGTTGAATCAGGATTTTTTCATAGATGTGATTTTTTCTGGGTCTGGTGTAACGCGGAGAGTCTTTTGTCCTGTGTAGGTTACAAAACCGGGTTTTCCACCAGTTGGTTTGTTGAGTTTTTTAACTTCAATCATATCCACCTGAACTAGATTTGACAAGCGCCCTTTGGAGAAGTAGGCAGCTAGTTCGGCCGCATCTGTCTTGACTTCGTCAGAAGGATTGAGATTGCCTGAGATGACGACGTGGCTGCCAGGGATGTCCTTGGCATGGAACCAAAGTTCCTCCTTGCGAGCCATTTTAAAGGTTAGTTCCTCGTTTTGCAGGTTATTGCGTCCGACATAGATGATGGTCTTGCCATCGCTCGCCAGATATTGTTCTGGTTTTTTGCGTTTCTGGATTTTTTCACGTTGGCGTCTTCTAATGAAACCTGTTTGGATCAATTCTTCACGGATTTCAGCGATTTCCTCCAGCCCAGCTTGGTTGAGAACAGTCTCAACACTTTCTAGATAGAGAATGGTTGCCTTGGTTTCTTCGATCAGTTCAGTCAAGTATTTGACGGCTTCTTTGAGCTTCTGGTAACGTTTAAAATAGCGTTGAGCATTCTGGCTGGGAGTCAAGGCCTTATCAAGAGCAATGATGATAGGCTGATTGGTGTAGTAGTTATCTAGGATAACCTGGTCTTGGTCATTAGGCACTTGGTGGAGGAAGGTTGTCAGCAATTCTCCTTTTTGACGAAATTCCTCAGCATTGTCTGTTGCCAATAACTCTTTTTCTTGTTTTTTGAGTTTGTGACGATTTTTCTGAAGTTCATTTTCAACACGGCGAATCAGTTCACTGGCTTGCTGTTTGACGCGATCGCGCTCGGCCTTGTCTTTGTAGTAGGTATCCAGAAGATCAGAAAGACTGGCAAAAGGCTCTCCTACACGATTGGCAAAAGGAACTGGGCTGAAAGAAGACTCTGTTAGACAAGGCTTGGTTTCTTGTCCGAAAAAGTGACGGAAGGTAGAAAGTTTATCGCTTACCAGTAGTCGTTCGAGTTCCTTGGCTGTATCTCGCCCCAAACCTTGAAAGAGGCTTTGAAGATTTTTTGCAGTTAGTTCTTGGGTTTGCAAGATTTCAAAGAGTTTTTCATCCTTGACAGTAAAAGGATTGAGTGACTCAGTACTTGGTGGAGCGATATAGGTCGAGCCTGGAAGTAAAGTTCGGTAGCTATTTTGTGAAAAACCAACGTGTTTAATGACTTCGAGGATTTTATGACTGCTTTTATCCACGAGGAGGATATTACTGTGTTTGCCCATAATCTCGATAATCAAGGTAGCCTGAATATGGTCTCCAATCTCGTTTTTATTGGAAACTGTAATTTCCACGATACGGTCATTTTCCACTTGCTCAATCGACTCAATCACAGCTCCCTGCAAATACTTTCTCAAAACCATGATAAAGGTAGAAGGTTGAGCTGGATTTTCAAAAGTTGTTTGGGTCAGCTGAATGCGTCCAAAAACGGGATGAGCAGAAAGGAGCAGGCGATGACTTTGGCGATTGCTGCGGATTTGCAAGACCAACTCTTGTTCAAAAGGTTGATTGATTTTCTGGATGCGACCATTGACTAACTCTCTTCGCAACTCCTCAATCATGTGATGTAAAAAAAATCCGTCAAATGACATCGTTCTCTCCTTGTGATTGTATTCCATAGTATTATATCAAAAAGGTAGAATAAAATCATGGAAATATGGTATAATAAAGCCAAGTAAAGAGAATCGAGAAGTACATGTATATTGAAATGGTAGATGAAACTGGTCAAGTTTCACAAGAAATCTTGCAACAAACCCAAAAGATTTTGGAATTTGCTGCCCAAAAAATAGGAAAAGAAGACAAGGAAATGGCAGTCACTTTTGTGACCAACGAGCGTAGTCACGAACTCAACCTCGAGTACCGTGACACCGATCGTCCGACGGATGTCATCAGCCTTGAATATAAGCCAGAGTTGGATATTGCCTTTGACGAAGAGGATTTGCTTGAAAATCCTGAATTGGCAGAGATGATGTCTGAGTTTGATGCCTATATTGGGGAATTGTTCATCTCTATCGATAAAGCGCATGAGCAGGCTGAGGAATACGGTCACAGCTTTGAGCGTGAGATGGGCTTCTTGGCAGTACACGGCTTTTTACATATCAACGGCTATGATCACTACACTCCGGAAGAAGAAGCGGAGATGTTCGGTTTACAAGAAGAAATTTTGACAGCCTATGGACTCACAAGACAATAAACGAAAATGGAAAAATCGTGACCTGGTATCCAGTTTAGAATTTGCCATCACAGGGATTCTGACTGCGATCAAGGAAGAACGCAATATGCGAAAACATGCAGTGACGGCTCTAGTAGTTATCCTTGCAGGTTTTGTTTTTCAGGTGTCACGAATCGAATGGCTCTTTCTCCTAATGAGCATTTTCTTAGTAGTAGCCTTTGAAATTATCAACTCTGCTATTGAAAATGTGGTGGATTTAGCCAGTCACTATCACTTTTCTATGTTGGCAAAGAAAGCCAAGGACATGGCGGCAGGAGCCGTGTTGGTGGTCTCTCTTTTTGCTGCAGTGACGGGTGCACTTATCTTTCTCCCACGCATTTGGGATTTATTATTTTAAATACTAAGAGGAAATTATGACATTTAAATCAGGCTTTGTAGCCATTTTAGGGCGTCCCAATGTTGGGAAGTCAACCTTTTTGAATCACGTCATGGGTCAAAAGATTGCCATTATGAGTGATAAGGCGCAAACAACGCGCAATAAAATCATGGGTATTTACACTACGGATAAGGAACAAATCGTCTTTATCGACACACCAGGTATTCACAAGCCTAAGACGGCTCTTGGAGATTTTATGGTGGAATCTGCCTACAGTACTCTGCGTGAAGTGGATACTGTTCTATTCATGGTGCCAGCTGATGAGCCACGTGGTAAGGGTGACGATATGATTATCGAGCGTCTGAAAGCTGCCAAGGTTCCTGTGATTCTAGTGGTGAATAAGATTGACAAGGTCCACCCAGACCAACTTTTGGCTCAAATTGATGACTTCCGTAACCAGATGGATTTTAAGGAAATTGTTCCTATCTCAGCCCTTCAGGGAAATAACGTTTCTCGACTAATCGATATTTTGAGTGAAAATCTAGAGGAAGGTTTCCAGTATTTCCCAGCTGATCAAATCACAGATCATCCTGAGCGTTTCTTGGTTTCAGAAATGATTCGTGAGAAGGTTCTTCATTTGACGCGCGAAGAGATTCCCCATTCTGTCGCCGTAGTGGTCGACTCTATGAAGCGTGATGAGGAGTCTGACAAGATTTATATCCGTGCAACTATCATGGTGGAACGTGATAGTCAAAAAGGTATCATCATCGGTAAAGGTGGCGCTATGCTCAAGAAAATTGGGACCATGGCCCGTCGTGATATCGAACTCATGCTAGGGGATAAGGTTTTCCTAGAAACTTGGGTCAAGGTCAAGAAAAACTGGCGTGATAAAAAGCTGGATTTGGCTGACTTTGGCTATAATGAAAAAGAATACTAAGTAGAGGTGGGCTCATGCCTGCTTCTTGTTTTTACAGAAGGAGGACTTATGCCTGAATTACCTGAGGTTGAAACCGTTCGTCGTGGCTTAGAAAAATTGATTCTGGGTAAGAAGATTTCGAGTATAGAGGTTCGTTATCCTAAGATGATCAAGACAGATTTGGACGAGTTTCGAAAGGATCTAGCTGGCCAAGTAATTGAGTCCGTGGGGCGCCGTGGAAAATATCTACTTTTTTACCTAACAGACAAAGTCTTGATTTCCCATCTGCGGATGGAGGGCAAGTATTTTTACTATCCGGATCAGGTTCCTGAACGCAAGCATGCTCATATTTTCTTCCAGTTTGAGGATGGTGGTACGCTTGTTTACGAGGATGTACGCAAGTTTGGTACGATGGAACTCTTGGCGCCTGACCTTTTGGATGCCTACTTTATTTCTAAGAAACTAGGGCCTGAGCCAAGAGAGCAGGACTTTGATTTGCAGGTCTTTCAAGCTGCCCTAGCCAAGTCTAAAAAGCCTATCAAATCACACCTCCTAGACCAAACTTTGGTAGCTGGCCTTGGCAATATCTATGTGGATGAGGTCCTCTGGCGAACTCAGCTTCATCCGGCTAGACCTTCCCAGACTTTGACGGCAGAAGAAGCGTCAGCCATTCATGACCAGACCATTGCTGTTTTGGGTCAGGCTGTTGAAAAAGGGGGCTCAACTATTCGAACCTATACAAATGCCTTTGGAGAAGACGGAACCATGCAGGATTTTCATCAGGTCTATGATAGGACTGGTCAAGCATGTTCACGCTGTGGTACCATCATTGAGAAAATCCAGCTCGGTGGACGAGGAACTCATTTTTGTCCTCAGTGTCAAAGGAGGGGCTGATGGGAAAAATCATCGGAATCACAGGAGGAATTGCCTCTGGGAAGTCAACAGTGACAAATTTCCTAAGAGAGCAAGGCTTTCAAGTGGTGGATGCTGATGCAGTCGTCCATCAGCTACAAAGACCTGGTGGGCGTCTTTATCAGCTCTTAGTTCAGCACTTTGGACAGGAAATTCTCTTAGAAAATGGAGAACTCAATCGCCCTCTCCTAGCTAGTCTCATCTTTTCAAACCTTGAAGAGCGGGAATGGTCTAAGCAAACCCAAGGAGAAATTATTCGTGAGGAACTGGCTGCTTTAAGAGACCAGTTAGCCCAGACAGAAGCAATTTTTTTCATGGATATTCCCCTGCTATTTGAACAGGACTACAGTGCTTGGTTTGATGAAACGTGGCTGGTCTATGTGGACCGTGATGTTCAGGTGGAACGTTTCATGAAACGGGATCATCTTTCTAAGGAAGTAGCGGAGTCGCGTCTGGCAGCCCAGTGGTCTTTAGAAGAAAAGAAAAGCTTGGCTGGTCATATCCTTAATAACAATGGCAGTCGTGATCAGCTTGTGGCTCAAGTAGTGAAGTTGCTTGAAGGAGGCGATAGCTGTGCAAGAGATTAGTTGGAAAGAGAATCTTCGTGTCGCCTGGTTTGGTAGTTTTCTAACGGGAGCCAGTATTTCCTTGGTCGTCCCTTTCATGCCTATCTTTGTAGAGCAGTTGGGAATCGAGAGTGACCAAGTTGCTTTCTATGCTGGATTAGCCATCTCAGTTTCGGCAGTTTCAGCAGCTTTGATTTCTCCTATCTGGGGTATTCTTGCTGACAAGTACGGTCGAAAACCCATGATGATTCGAGCCGGGCTTGCTATGACCATCACCATGGGAGGTTTGGCCTTCGTACCGAATATCTATTGGCTACTCTTTCTGCGCTTGCTTAATGGTGTATTTACAGGTTTTGTCCCCAATGCAACGGCCTTGATTGCTAGTCAGGTACCTAAAGATAAGTCAGGAGCGGCTCTGGGGACTCTATCAACAGGTGTTGTTGCAGGAACACTGACGGGTCCCTTTGTTGGAGGCTTTATTGCTGAAATTTTTGGCATTCGTAATGTCTTTTTATTGGTAGGTGCTTTCTTATTTTTAGCTGCAATCCTGACCATTTTCTTTATCAAGGAAGATTTTCAACCAGTAGCTAAGGAGAAGGCTATCCCAACGAAAGAAGTATTTTCTTCTTTCAAGTATCCTAGGCTTTTAGTAAACCTATTTTTGACTAGCTTTGTCATTCAATTTTCAGCTCAATCAATTGGTCCCATTCTAGCTCTCTATGTTCGGGACTTAGGGCAGACTGAAAATCTCCTCTTTGTATCGGGCTTGATCGTATCCAGCATGGGATTTTCTAGCATGATGAGTGCTGGAGTGATGGGAAAACTAGGAGATAAGGTGGGAAATCATAGACTTTTAGTTGCAGCGCAGATTTATTCAGTCATCATTTACCTTCTTTGTGCCCATGCAACCAGCCCCCTTCAACTTGGCTTGTATCGTTTTCTCTTTGGTTTGGGAACGGGAGCTCTCATACCAGGTGTCAATGCTCTTCTCAGCAAAATGACTCCAAAATCAGGTATTTCAAGAATTTTTGCCTTTAACCAAGTCTTTTTCTACCTTGGGGGTGTTGTTGGTCCCATGACTGGTTCAGCAGTAGCAGGGCAATTCGGCTACCACTCTGTTTTTTATGCGACAGCAGCCTGTGTGGCTCTTAGTTGTTTATACAACTTAGTTCAATTTAGATCATTATTAAAAGTAAAGGAAATCTAGTGCGAGTAAAAATCAATCTCAAATGCTCCTCTTGCGGCAGTATTAATTACCTAACCAGTAAAAACTCCAAAACCCATCCAGACAAGATTGAGGTTTTAAAGTATTGTCCCAAGGAAAGAAAAGTAACCCTACATCTTGAATCTAAGTAGAATTTATGGTAAAATAATAGGGATTTTAAGGAGTTTGATATGTACAACCTATTATTAACCATTTTATTAGTATTATCTGTTGTGATTGTGATTGCGATTTTCATGCAACCAACTAAAAACCAATCCAGCAATGTATTTGATGCCAGCTCAGGTGATTTGTTTGAACGTAGTAAGGCGCGTGGTTTTGAAGCCGTGATGCAACGTTTGACAGGTATTTTAGTCTTTTTCTGGCTAGCCATTGCCTTAGCATTGACGGTATTATCAAGTAGATAAGAAATGGGCGAGACTAGGTCTTAGCCTATTTTTATTTTGAATGATGTTTACTAAAGTTATCACTCAAAAAGAATTATAAAAATCTAGAAAGAAAACATGAAAGATAAAATTAAAGAATATTTGCAAGAGAAGGGGCGAGTGACGGTAAATGACCTAGCTCAGGCTCTCGGAAAGGATGGGTCCAAGGATTTCCGTGAGTTGATTAAAACCCTGTCTCTGATGGAAAGAAAGCACCAGATTCGTTTTGAAGATGATGGTAGTTTATGCCTGGACCAGAAGAAGAAACATGAAATTACCCTCAAAGGGATTTTTCACGCCCATAAAAATGGCTTTGGCTTTGTCAGTCTAGAAGGGGAAGAGGACGATCTTTTTGTAGGAAAAAACGATGTCAACTATGCCATTGACGGAGATACCGTTGAGGTCGTTATCAAGAAAGTCGCTGACCGTAACAAGGGAACAGCGGCAGAAGCCAAAATTATTGATATCTTAGAACACAGCCTGACGACAGTTGTCGGGCAAATCGTTCTGGATCATGAAAAGCCCAAGTATGCGGGTTACATCCGTTCCAAAAATCAAAAAATCAGCCAGCCCATCTATGTGAAGAAACCGGCTATCAAGTTGGAAGGTACTGAAGTTCTCAAGGTCTTTATCGACAAATACCCAAGTAAGAAACATGATTTCTTTGTCGCTAGTGTGCTGGACGTGGTGGGACACTCGACTGATGCTGGGATTGACGTTCTTGAAGTCTTGGAATCTATGGATATTGTCTCAGAATTTCCAGAAGCTGTTCTCAAGGAGGCAGAAAGTGTGCCAGATGCTCTGTCTCAAAAGGATATGGAAGGTCGTCTAGATTTGAGAGATGAAATTACCTTTACCATTGACGGCGCAGATGCCAAGGATTTGGACGATGCTGTTCACATCAAGGCTTTAAAGAATGGCAATATCGAACTCGGAGTTCACATCGCAGATGTTTCCTACTATGTAACCGAGGGTTCTGCACTTGACAAGGAAGCCCTTAACCGCGCAACTTCAGTCTATGTAACAGACCGAGTGGTTCCAATGCTTCCAGAGCGTTTGTCAAATGGCATCTGCTCGCTCAATCCTCAAGTAGATCGCTTGACCCAGTCTGCTATTATGGAAATTGATAAACATGGTCGTGTGGTTCATTACACCATTACCCAAACAGTTATCAAGACAAGCTTTCGTATGACCTATAGCGCTGTCAATGACATCCTAGCTGGCGATGAGGAAAAAAGACAAGAGTTTAAGAAAATTGTTCCTAGTATCGAACTCATGGCCAAGCTTCATGAAACTCTAGAAAGCATGCGTGAGAAACGTGGAGCTCTCAATTTTGATACCAGTGAGGCTAAGATTCTAGTGGATAAAAAAGGCAAGCCTGTGGATATCGTCCTTCGTCAGCGTGGTGTTGCCGAGCGGATGATCGAGTCCTTCATGTTGATTGCCAATGAAACGGTTGCCGAGCACTTTAGCAAGCTGGATCTACCTTTTATCTATCGGATTCACGAGGAGCCCAAGGCTGAAAAAGTTCAGAAGTTTATTGATTACGCTTCGAGCTTTGGTTTACGAATTTATGGGACGGCCAGTGAGATTAGCCAGGAGGCCCTCCAAGACATCATGCGTGCTGTTGAGGGAGAACCTTATGCGGATGTATTGTCCATGATGCTTCTCCGTTCTATGCAACAAGCTCGCTATTCGGAGCATAATCACGGTCACTATGGACTAGCAGCTGCCTATTACACTCACTTTACTAGCCCGATTCGCCGTTATCCTGACCTTCTTGTCCACCGTATGATTCGGGACTATGGGCGTTCTAAGGAAATAGCCGAGCATTTTGAACAAGTGATTCCAGAGATTGCAACCCAGTCTTCCAACCGTGAGCGTCGTGCTATCGAGGCAGAGCGTGAAGTCGAAGCCATGAAAAAGGCTGAGTACATGGAAGAATACGTGGGCGAAGAGTATGATGCGGTTGTATCCAGCATCGTCAAGTTCGGTCTCTTTGTAGAATTGCCAAATACAGTCGAAGGCTTGATTCACATCACCAATTTGCCTGAATTTTATCATTTTAACGAGCGTGATTTGACACTCCGTGGGGAGAAATCAGGCACAACCTTCCGTGTAGGACAGCAGATTCGCATACGGGTTGAAAGAGCCGATAAGATGACAGGTGAGATTGATTTCTCTTATATCCCAAGTGAGTTTGATGTCATCGAAAAAGGCTTGAAACAAGCTGGGCGCAAAGACAGAGGTCGTGGTTCAAGTCGTCGTTCAGACAAGAAGGAAGACAAGAGAAAATCAGGGCGCTCGAATGATAAGCACAAGCATTCACAAAAAGATAAAAAGAAAAAAGGCAAGAAACCTTTTTACAAAGAAGTAGCTAAGAAAGGAGCCAAGCATGGCAAAGGGCGAGGGAAAGGTCGTCGCACAAAATAAAAAGGCGCACCACGACTATACAATCGTAGATACGCTAGAGGCAGGAATGGTCCTGACTGGAACTGAAATCAAGAGCGTTCGAGCTGCTCGAATCAATCTCAAGGACGGCTTTGCCCAAGTAAAAAATGGGGAAGTCTGGCTGAGCAATGTTCATATCGCCCCTTACGAAGAGGGCAATATCTGGAACCAGGAACCTGAACGCCGTCGTAAACTCCTGCTCCATAAGAAACAAATTCAAAAATTGGAACAAGAGACCAAGGGGACAGGAATGACCCTTGTTCCCCTCAAGGTCTATATTAAAGATGGCTATGCCAAGCTTCTTTTAGGACTTGCTAAAGGGAAACATGACTATGACAAACGGGAGTCAATCAAGCGTCGTGAACAAAACCGCGACATCGCGCGTGTCATGAAAGCTGTCAACCAGCGTTAAGAAGAGGAAGTGAAATGGAAAAACTAATTGCCTATAAACGGATGCCCTTGTGGAATAAACAGACCATGCCAGAAATTGTCCAGCAGAAACACAACACCAAGGTCGGGACTTGGGGGGAAATTACTGTTCTAAAAGGAGCCCTCAAGTTTATTGAGTTGACTGAAGATGGTGAAGTTCTAGCTGAGCACCTCTTTGAGGCAGGAGCTGACAATCCCATGGCGCAACCGCAAGCCTGGCACCGAGTAGAGGCTGCAACAGACGATGTAGAGTGGTACTTAGAATTTTATTGTAAACCTGAGGATTATTTCCCTAAGAAATACAATACTAATCCAGTCCATTCAGAGGTCTTAGAAGCTATGCAGACAGTGAAACCGGGGAAAGCCTTGGATTTGGGTTGTGGTCAAGGACGTAACTCTCTCTTTCTTGCACAGAATGGTTTTGATGTGACAGCTGTGGATCAAAATGAATTGTCCCTTGAAATCTTGCAAAGTATCGTAGAGCAAGAGGATCTAGACATGCCTGTTGGACTTTATGATATCAATTCAGCCAGCATTAGCCGAGACTATGATTTTATCGTATCGACAGTTGTTCTAATGTTTCTTCAAGCGGACCGTATTCCAGCTATTATCCAAAATATGCAGGAGCACACCACAGTCGGTGGTTACAATCTTATCGTCTGTGCGATGGATACGGAGGATTATCCTTGCTCAGTCAACTTCCCATTCACCTTTAAAGAAGGGGAGCTAGCCGACTACTACAAGGATTGGGAATTGATTAAGTACAATGAAAATCCAGGACATTTGCACCGTCGTGATGAAAATGGCAATCGGATTCAACTACGCTTTGCGACCATGCTAGCCAAGAAAATCAAGTAAACCAAAATTCTACAAGCGAATAGAACCCACTTTGCAAGGTTTCTATTCTTTTTGTTTGCGTTGGGTGATTGGGACAAGCTTAATTTTATGCTATACTAGAAGTAGTAAATCTGAGCGGTAGAGCTGTATTGCTGACACTCTCAGAGCAAGAAGTTGTGGATGATGGAGGTGATCAAATGACGAGTCTTTTGGTGGAACTGTATGATCGGCATGTATTGGAAAAGAATGTCTACCAAGCTTTTGTCAGTGATTGTGACGAGATTCTCTTCCTATCTTTGACGAAAATAAGCAATAACGATAAACTTTCACTGCGCCATTTTATCCTGGATGAAGTCCCCCATATCCAACGAGTGACCTTTCGTCAGCTATCCTTAGAACAACTAGCGGACCAGTTAGATTATTGCCTAGCAGGTTACGACCAAGTCCTTCTCGATGTTTTTGGAGGAGATTCGCTACTAGCCTTATCCCTCTATCAATACGGCTTGGATCGCCACCTTCCCATCGTTGCCATGGATGTCGAGCGAGGAAAACAATACAAGTGGGTAGCTGGTCAGTTGGAAAAAGGAGACTTGGACATCCCTACCCTAAGCATCCAACAGTTGATAGCCTTGCGTGGTGGAAAAATGCTCAAATCAAAACGCCCTATCCACTCAGTTCAAGAAATTTCAGCCATCAAAAAATTAGCCAGCTCTGCCATTTCCAATCCTGCTCACTGGTACCAAGTGACCCAATTTTTCTCTCTAGCTAAGACCAATGACCTTCATGCTGAAACCGAAAAGATACTGGAAAACAATGGCAAGTATTATCACTACCCAGAATCTCTCATCCCTTTACTTGTGGAAGCGGGAATGCTTTGCATTGAAGGTGAAGACAAGAAACGGGTAGCATACAGCTTTCCAAGTCAAGAAGCTCAAGTTTTTTGCCGCAACAAGGGGCATATTTTAGAGGTGCATCTCTATCTCTTGGCGCTCGAATCTCAGCTGTTTGATGAGTGCATGATAGGTGCTGAGATTGATTGGAATGGCATCTTTCCAGAGGCAGACAATGTTCAAAATGAGATTGATGTCATTCTGAGAAAGGGACGCTCGATTACCTTTATCTCCTGCAAGATGACAGATTTATCAGTTGAAGCCATCAATGAGCTAGAAGTCTATGCCAATCATTTTGCTGGGGAGAGTTGCCTCAAGTTAATTGTTTGTACGGGGAAAATCAATCCCGTTTATGCCAATCGTTGTCAGGAATACGGGGTGCTGGTCATTAGAAGTGAGCAGATCCCCAATCTCATTCCCATACTAAAAAAATATTCTAAGAGACAAAAAAGATAAGAAATAGTATTATGAAAGACTGGAATTCCAGTCTTTTTGCTTCTTTTTCGAATAGAAAAGAAAAGGAGGTAGACCATGTTTGTAGCCAGAGATGCCAAGGGGAATTTGGTGAATGCCCTCGAAAAAGACGTAACTAAGCAGCTTTATACTTGTCCAGCCTGTGGTGGTGGACTACGATTACGCCAAGGACAGAGTATTCGAACGCACTTTGCCCATGAAAGGTTAAGAGATTGTATTGCTATTTTCGAGAATGAAAGTCCAGAACACTTGGGCAACAAAGAGGCCCTTTATCACTGGGCCAAGAAGGACAATCAGGTGGCCTTAGAATATAGTCTGCCCGAGATTCAACAGATAGCGGATGTTCTCGTCAATGAGAAACTAGCTCTGGAGGTTCAGTGCAGTCCCTTGTCTCAAAAGCTTTTAGGCGATAGAAGCCAAGGATACCGTAGCCAGGGCTATCAGGTTATCTGGCTACTGGGAGAAAAACTCTGGTTAAAAGAGCGGTTAACACAATTGCAAAGGGGATTTCTCTATTTTAGTCAAAATATGGGTTTCTATGTTTGGGAACTAGATTTCAAAAAACAAATTTTGAGACTTAAATACCTTTTACATCAGGACCTACGTGGCAAACTTCATTTTCAGGTCAAGGAATTTCCCTATGGCCAAGGAAATCTCTTGGAAATTCTACGATTTCCTTATCAGAAACAAAAACTGCCTCATTTTGCAGTTGTGCAAGATTCCACTATCTGTCACTACATTCGCCAGCAGTTGTACTACCAAACGCCTTACTGGATGAAAAAACAGGAGGCAGCCTATCAGCAAGGAGACAATTTATTAAACCATCAACTAGATGACTGGTATCCCCAAGTCAAGCCGATAGAGTCAGGAGATTTTTTGCAGATTGAAACGGATTTGACTAGCTATTATAGAAATTTTCAGGCCTACTATCAAAAAAATCCGAAGAATAATCGCCAAAAGCTCTATCCACCAGCCTTTTATCACTTATATTTCTCAAAAAATGTGGTAAAATAGAAAGGATGGAGGAATCTTATGGTATTACAACGACATGAAATAAATGAAAAAGATACATGGGATCTTTCGACAATCTACCCAACAGACCAGGCTTGGGAAGAAGCCTTGAAAGACTTAACTGAAAAAGTACAAACAGCGTCCCAGTATGAGGGGCATCTCTTGGATAGCGCAGACAGTTTGCTTGAGATTACAGAATTCTCACTTGAATTGGAACGCCAAGTTGAAAAGCTTTATGTCTATGCACATATGAAAAATGACCAGGACACGCGTGAAGCCAAGTATCAAGAGTACTATGCCAAGGCAATGACTTTATACAGTCAGTTAGAACAAGCCTTTTCATTCTATGAACCTGAGTTTATGGAGATTAGCGAAGAGCAGTATGAGGCCTTCCTAGAAGTTCAACCAAAACTCCAAGTTTACAAACACTTTTTTGACAAGCTTTTGCAAAAGAAAGACCACGTTCTTTCGCAACGTGAGGAAGAATTACTTGCTGGAGTAGGAGAAATCTTTGGCGCTGCTAGTGAAACCTTCGCTATTTTGGACAATGCGGATATTAGCTTCCCATACGTGCTTGATGACGAAGGCAATGAAGTGCAACTCTCACACGGTACTTACATCCGTTTGATGGAGTCTAAAAACCGTGAAGTGCGTCGTGGTGCCTATGAAGCCCTCTATGCGACTTATGAGCAATTCCAACACACTTATGCTAAAACTTTGCAGACAAATGTTAAGGTGCAAAACTACCGTGCCAAAGTTCGCAACTACAAGAGTGCTCGCCATGCAGCCCTCGCAGCAAACTTTGTTCCAGAAAGTGTCTATGACAATCTAGTAGCAGCAGTTCGCAAGCATTTGCCACTCTTGCATCGATACCTAGAACTTCGTTCTAAAATCTTGGGTATTTCTGATCTCAAGATGTACGATGTCTATACACCACTATCTTCAGTAGAATACAGCTTTACTTATGAAGAAGCCTTGAAAAAGGCAGAAGAAGCTTTGGCGGTCTTGGGTGAGGATTACTTGAGCCGTGTTAAACGTGCCTTCAGTGAGCGTTGGATTGATGTCTATGAAAACCAAGGCAAGCGTTCTGGTGCCTATTCTGGTGGATCATACGATACCAATGCCTTTATGCTCCTTAACTGGCAGGACAATCTAGACAATCTCTTTACCCTTGTCCACGAAACGGGTCACAGTATGCACTCAAGCTATACTCGTGAAACCCAACCATATGTTTACGGGGATTACTCTATCTTCTTGGCTGAAATTGCCTCAACGACCAACGAAAATATCTTGACGGAGAAATTGTTGGAAGAAGTAGAAGACGATGCAACTCGCTTTGCCATACTTAATAACTTCTTGGACGGTTTCCGTGGAACAGTCTTCCGTCAAACTCAATTCGCTGAGTTTGAACACGCCATCCACCAAGCAGACCAAAATGGAGAAGTCTTGACAAGTGATTTCCTCAATAAACTCTACGCTGACTTGAACCAAGAGTACTACGGACTCAGCAAGGAAGACAATCCTCAGATCCAATATGAGTGGGCACGCATTCCACATTTCTATTATAACTACTATGTTTATCAGTATTCAACAGGTTTTGCAGCTGCTTCAGCCTTGGCTGAGAAGATTGTCCATGGTAGTCAAGAAGACCGTGACCGCTATATCGACTACCTCAAGGCAGGTAAGTCAGACTATCCACTCAATGTTATGAGAAAAGCGGGAGTGGATATGGAGAAGGAAGACTATCTCAACGATGCCTTTGCAGTCTTTGAACGTCGCTTGAACGAGTTTGAAGCCCTTGTTGAAAAATTGGGACTAGCTTAAGATGGTAGAGTCTTATAGTAAAAATGCCAACCATAACATGCGTCGTCCTGTCGTCAAGGAAGAAATCGTAGAACTCATGCGCCAGCGTCAAAAGCAGGTGACAGGTTCCCTGAAAGAATTGGAAACCTTCGCTCGCAAGGAAAATATTCCCATCATTCCCCATGAAACGGTCGCCTACTTCCGTTTTCTCATGGAAACTATACAACCCAAGAACATTTTGGAGATTGGAACGGCTATTGGCTTTTCTGCCCTCCTGATGGCGGAACATGCGCCAGATGCTAAGATTACAACGATTGACCGTAATCCTGAGATGATCGGCTTTGCCAAGGAAAACTTTGCTCAGTTTGATAGTCGCAAGCAAATCACTCTTTTAGAGGGAGATGCAGTCGATGTTTTGTCTAGTCTGACAGAAACATATGATTTTGTCTTTATGGATTCGGCCAAGTCCAAGTACATCGTCTTTCTGCCTGAGATTCTCAAACATTTAGAAGTCGGTGGAGTGGTGGTCTTGGATGATATTTTCCAAGGAGGAGATGTTGCCAAGGATATCATGGAAGTCCGCCGGGGTCAACGCACCATTTATAAAGGTTTGCAGAGACTTTTCGACGCAACTTTAGACAATCCAGGTCTAACAGCGACTCTAGTTCCACTTGGGGACGGCATTCTCATGCTGAGAAAAAATGTAGCAGATGTGCAGCTTCCTGAGAGTGAATGATTTTTAGAAAAATTTAAGACAATTTAGTAAAATAGAGAAGGTAACTTACCATAAAAGGAGTAAACATGAAGAAAAAACTATTGGCAGGAGCCATTACCTTATTATCTGTAGCGACTTTGGCTGCTTGTTCAAAAAGTTCTGAAGGGGCTGACCTCATCAGCATGAAGGGTGATGTCGTCACTGAACACCAATTTTATGAACAAGTCAAAAACAATCCAACTGCGCAACAAGTCTTGCTTAATATGACCATCCAAAAAGTATTTGAAAAACAATATGGTTCAGAAGTGACTGACAAAGAGGTGGATGATGCCGTTGCTGAGGAACAAAAGAAATACGGCGATAGCTACAACAGCGTACTTCAACGTGCGGGTATGACTCCTGAGACTCGTAAAGCTCAAATTCGCACAAGTAAGTTGGTCGAATTGGCAGTTAAGAAGGCTGCTGAGAGCGAGTTAACAGACGAAGCTTACCAAAAAGCTTTTGAGTCTTATACACCAGATGTGACAGCTCAGATCATCCGTATGGATAATGAAGACAAGGCCAAAGAAGTGCTTGAAAAAGCAAAAGCAGCAGGAGCTGATTTTGCTCAGTTGGCAAAAGACAACTCAAATGATGACAAGACAAAAGAAAATGGTGGCGAAATCACTTTTGACTCTGCTTCAACAGAACTTCCAGAACAAGTCAAGAAGGCGGCCTTTGCCTTGGATGTGAATGGTGTCTCTGATGTTATCACAGCGACTGGAACACAAGCCTACAGTACCCAATACTACATTATTAAGCTAACCAAGAAAACAGAAAAATCATCAAACCTAGATGACTACAAAGAAAAATTGAAAACGGTCATCCTAGCTCAGAAACAAAACGATTCATCTTTCGTTCAGAGCGTTATCGGAAAAGAATTCCAAGCTGCCAATATTAAAGTGAAAGATCCTGTTTTCCAAAATATCTTTGCCCAATACGTTGGTGGTGCAGACTCAAACTCAAGCAGTAGCTCATCAGCAGAATAAAAAAGAAAATACAAACTTCGTTTTGAAGTTTGTATTTTTTAGCAATCAGTTTCGTTCAAATAGCAAAATTCGAAGGATTGTAGGATAAGAGTTTTTTTCTTTCTGAAAAAATGGTATAATAGCAATCAAAACTAGAAAATAAAACGGAATTAGGAACAGTTTTCTCTGTTTCTATTAGAGTGGTGACATATGAAAATTAGTAAAAGGCACCTATTGAACTATTCCATTTTGATTCCTTACCTCCTTTTATCGATTTTGGGTCTAATTGTTGTTTACTCAACGACGAGTGCTACCTTGATCCAAGAAGGGAAAAGTGCTCTTCAGTTAGCTCGGAACCAAGGAATGTTTTGGGTAGTTAGTTTGATTTTGATTGCCTTAATTTATAAACTGAAACTTGGTTTTTTAAGAAATGAACGCTTGATTTTTATCGTTATGTTTGTAGAGATGATTCTCCTAGCTTTGGCTCGGCTAATTGGAACACCAGTCAATGGTGCCTACGGTTGGATTTCTGTAGGACCTGTAACGATTCAGCCTGCAGAGTACCTTAAGATTATCATTATTTGGTACCTAGCCCATCGATTCTCAAAACAGCAAGATGAGATAGCTGTTTACGATTTCCAAGTCTTGACTCAGAATCAGTGGTTACCTCGAGCTTTTAACGACTGGCGTTTCGTTTTACTGGTTTTGATTGGTAGTTTGGGAATTTTCCCTGACTTGGGAAATGCGACCATTCTGGTCTTGGTGTCGCTGCTTATGTACACAGTTAGTGGAATTGCCTATCGTTGGTTCTCGACTATTCTAGCTCTCTTGGCAGGGAGTTCAATGTTAGTCTTGTCTGTCATTCGCTTTGTTGGCGTTGAAAAGTTCTCTCAAATTCCTGTATTTGGTTACGTTGCTAAACGTTTTAGTGCCTTCTTTAATCCCTTTAATGACTTGGCAGGTGCAGGACACCAGCTCGCAAATTCCTACTATGCCATGGTAAATGGTGGCTGGTTTGGACTTGGATTAGGAAATTCCATCGAAAAGCGTGGTTATTTGCCAGAAGCCCACACAGATTTCGTCTTTTCAATTGTCATCGAGGAATTTGGATTTGTAGGAGCGGGTATGATTTTGGCACTCCTCTTCTTCTTGATTTTGAGAATCATCCTAGTCGGTATTCGAGCTAAGGATCCCTTTAACTCCATGGTTGCTATCGGTGTCGGAGGGATGATCCTTGTTCAGGTCTTTGTCAATATCGGTGGAATTTCCGGTTTGATTCCTTCTACAGGGGTAACCTTCCCCTTCCTTTCACAAGGGGGGAATAGTCTTCTAGTCTTATCTGTAGCCATTGCCTTTGTACTAAATATCGATGCCAGCGAAAAACGTGCCAAACTTATCAGAGAATATGAAGGTCAAACTTCTGTTGCTCTATAAGGATTGAATGGAAAGGAAAGTTTATGTTACTTCAAAAATTAGAAAACTATAGCAATAAAGCAGTCGTCCAAGAAGAAGTCTTGATTTTGACAGAGCTATTAGAAGACATCACAAAAAATATGCTTGCGCCTGAGACTTTTGATAAAATCATGCAGTTGAAGGATTTGTCTACAAGCGAAAACTATCAAGGACTCAATAAATTGGTGACCAGCCTTTCAAACGAGGAAATGATCTATATTTCTCGCTATTTCTCAATCCTTCCACTCTTGATTAATATCTCTGAAGATGTGGATTTGGCTTATGAAATCAATCACCAAAATAATGTAGACCAAGACTATCTAGGAAAACTGTCAACAACCATTAAGATGGTGGCTGAAAAAGAAAATGCGGCTGCAATTTTGGAGCAGCTGAATGTGGTTCCAGTTTTGACGGCCCACCCGACTCAAGTACAACGCAAGAGTATGCTGGATTTAACCAACCATATCCATACACTCTTACGGAAGTACCGTGATGTCAAACTTGGCTTGATTAATAAAGAAAAATGGCACACGGATCTCCGTCGTTACATTGAAATTATCATGCAAACCGACATGATTCGTGAGAAGAAATTGAAGGTAACCAACGAAATCACCAACGTGATGGAGTACTATCAGAGTTCTTTCTTGAATGCTGTTCCACGTTTGACGGCTGAGTATAAGAAACTAGCTAAGGAACAAGGTATCGAGCTCCAATATCCAAAACCAATTACTATGGGGATGTGGATTGGAGGAGACCGTGATGGAAATCCTTTCGTAACTGCGGAAACTCTAAACAAATCAGCCTTGACTCAGTGCGAAGTCATCATGAACTATTATGATGAAAAAATTTATAATCTTTATCGTGAATTTTCACTTTCAACCAGCATCGTGAATGTCAGCGACAAGGTTCGTGAGATGGCGCTGAAGTCACAAGATAACTCCATTTATCGCGAAAAAGAACTCTATCGTCGTGCTCTTTTTGATATCCAAGCTAAGATGCAGGCAACCAAGACCTATCTTATCGAAGATAAGGATGTTCATCCAAGATATGCCACTGCAGATGAATTCTACCAAGACTTGTTAGCCATCCGAGATTCTCTATTAGAGAACAAAGGTGAATACCTGATTTCAGGAGAATTTGTAGAGTTGATGCAGGCGGTTGAAATCTTTGGTTTCTATCTTGCCTCTATCGATATGCGCCAAGACTCTAGTGTTCACGAAGCCTGTGTGGCAGAATTGCTAGCATCTGCAGGTATCAACGACCATTATAGTGACCTTTCTGAAGATGAAAAATGCGCCCTCCTTTTAAAAGAGTTGGAAGAAGATCCTCGTATCCTCTCAGCAACTCATGCTGAAAAGTCAGAACTACTTGAGAAAGAACTTTCTATCTTTAAAGCCGCTCGCAAGTTGAAGGATAAATTAGGTGAAAACGTCATCCGTCAAACCATTATCTCTCATGCAACCAGTGTGTCCGATATGCTAGAATTAGCCATCATGCTCAAGGAAGTTGGCTTGGTAGATGCTCAAAAAGCCCGCGTTCAGATTGTTCCCTTGTTTGAAACGATCGAAGACTTGGATCACTCAGAAGAAACCATGAGAAGATATTTCTCTCTTCCTTTGGCTAAAAAATGGATTGCTTCAAAAGACAACTACCAAGAAATCATGCTAGGTTACTCTGATAGTAACAAGGACGGTGGTTATTTATCATCATGTTGGACACTTTACAAGGCGCAACAACAATTAACTGCTATCGGTGATGAATTTGGTGTTAAGGTCACTTTCTTCCATGGTCGTGGTGGTACTGTGGGTCGTGGTGGTGGACCAACTTATGAAGCTATCACATCTCAACCACTCAAGTCTATTAAGGACCGCATCCGTCTGACTGAGCAGGGAGAAGTGATTGGAAACAAATACGGTAACAAAGACGCTGCTTATTACAACCTTGAGATGTTGGTTTCTGCAGCCATTAACCGTATGATTACCAAGAAGAAGAGTGATACCAATACGTCAAATCGTTACGAAGCCATCATGGACCAAGTAGTGGATCGCAGCTACGATATCTACCGTGACTTGGTCTTTGGAAATGAACATTTCTATGACTATTTCTTTGAGTCCAGTCCGATTAAGGCTATTTCAAGCTTTAATATCGGTTCGCGTCCAGCCGCTCGTAAGACTATTACAGAAATAGGTGGTTTGCGTGCCATTCCTTGGGTCTTCTCATGGTCACAAAGTCGTGTCATGTTCCCTGGATGGTATGGAGTAGGATCCAGCTTTAAAGAGTTTATTGATCAAGATCCTGATAATATTGAGATCCTCCGTGACATGTACCAAAACTGGCCTTTCTTCCAATCTTTGCTTTCCAATGTGGACATGGTCTTGTCTAAGTCTAACATGAACATTGCCTTTGAATATGCTAAGCTCTGTGAAGATGAAGAAGTGCAAGCCATCTATTACACTATTTTAGATGAATGGCAATTGACCAAGAACGTTATTCTAGCTATTGAAGGCTATGACGAACTCTTGGCTGAAAACTCTTACCTAAAAGACAGCCTAAACTATCGTATGCCTTACTTTAACATCCTTAACTACATCCAGTTGGAGTTGATCAAACGTCAACGTCGCGGCGAATTGTCAGCTGACGAAGAAAAACTAATCCATACGACTATCAACGGAATTGCAACTGGTTTGCGTAATTCAGGCTGATCTTCTACAAGCTTCCTCTTTTTTCAAGGGGAAGTTTTTGAATAGTTTAAAAAATTCTAAAAATAGTCTTGACAAGTAGTTGAAAAATGATATAATTTAAACATTCAGAAAGTAATCATGCTCGTTTTTTAGAGAGTCTGTGGTTGGTGGAAACAGATAGATGAAAGTGATGAAAATTGGGCTGAATGTTATTAAGAATTTGAAATCATAAAAATTCGGTGAGCACACCTTACAGTGCAACTCGTGAATGCGAGAAAGAGCGATAGGGATATTCCCTATAATTGAGGTGGCACCGCGCATCGACGTCCTCACACAAGTTTTTTGTGTGAGGACTTTTTTGTTGGAGGAGACTTATGGAATTTAAACGATGGCGTCACTTGTTTTGAGTGAGAAGAGTATAGTACAAGTGATTTAAAGGAGAAAAAATATGAAAAATAAACGTTTAATTGGAATTATCGCTGGATTAGCAGTATTGGTAGTGGCTAGTTTGATTTATTCATCTATGAACAAGCCGGTAGCTAAGGAAGAGCAAAAGGTTGCTAAGGTTGGTGTCCTTCAATTTGTTAGCCACCCATCCTTGGACTTGATTTACCAAGGGATTCAAGATGGATTAGCCGAAGAAGGCTATAAGGACGACCAGGTAAAAATCGACTTTATGAACTCTGAAGGGGATCAGAGCAAGGTTGCAACCATGAGTAAACAATTGGTAGCAAATGGAAATGACGTTGTTGTTGGGATTGCGACACCAGCTGCTCAAGGACTCGCTAGTGCTACAAAAGATCTACCTGTTATCATGGCTGCTATTACAGACCCAATCGGTGCTAACTTGGTCAAAGATTTGAAAAAACCAGGTGGCAACATCACAGGGGTGTCAGATCATAACCCAGCTGAACAGCAAGTGGAATTGATTAAAACTTTGACACCAAATGTCAAAACAATCGGCGCTCTCTACTCAAGCAGTGAAGATAACTCAAAATCACAAGTTGAAGAATTCAAGGCTTATGCTGAAAAAGCAGGTTTGACAGTCGAAACCTTTTCCGTTCCTTCAACTAACGAAATTGCTTCAACTGTTAATGTCATGACAAGCAAGGTCGATGCAATCTGGGTTCCAATTGACAACACCATCGCATCAGCCTTCTCAACAGTTGTTTCAAGCAACCAAACAGCTAAAAAACCAATCTACCCAAGTGCTACTGCCATGGTAGAAGCAGGTGGATTAGCATCTGTAGTAGTTGATCAACACGATCTTGGAGTGGCTACTGGTAAGATGATTGCCAAAGTTTTGAAAGGTGAAAAACCAGCTGATACGCCAGTTAATGTCTTCTCAACTGGTAAGTCAGTGATTAACAAAAAACTAGCGCAGGAACTTGGTATCACCATTCCTGAGTCCGTTCTAAAAGAAGCAGGACAAGTGATTGAATAAAGATAAAGGAGGAGCTGGACACATCTCCTCCCATTTTTACTAAAGAAAGAAATGAGTGAAAGATTATGATAGTATCCATTATTTCTCAGGGGATGGTCTGGGCGATTCTAGGTTTGGGAATCTTTATGACTTTCCGAATTTTGAATTTCCCTGATATGACTACTGAAGGCTCTTTTCCTCTAGGGGGAGCAGTAGCTGTAACCTTGATAACACAGGGAATCAATCCATTTTTAGCAACCCTAGCCGCAGTAGGAGCGGGATGTCTAGCTGGTATGGCGACAGGTCTCTTATATACCAAAGGAAAAATTCCAACTCTCTTATCAGGGATTCTGGTCATGACTTCTTGCCATTCCATCATGCTCATGATTATGGGGCGTGCCAATCTGGGGCTTCTTGGAACCAAGCAAATCCAGGATGTCTTACCTTTTGATTCAGACCTCAATCAACTCCTGACTGGCTTTATCTTTGTTGCCCTTGTTATTGGTCTCATGCTCTTTTTCCTTGATACTAAACTAGGTCAAGCCTACATCGCTACAGGTGACAATCCTGATATGGCTCGTAGCTTTGGTATCAATACGGGACGTATGGAACTCATGGGCTTGGTTCTCTCAAATGGGATCATCGCGCTTGCAGGAGCCTTAATTGCTCAACAAGAAGGATACGCGGATGTTTCACGAGGAATCGGGGTGATTGTCGTAGGGCTTGCTAGCTTGATTATTGGTGAGGTTTTGTTCAAGAGTTTGACCCTGGCAGAGCGACTCATGACCATTGTCGTAGGCTCTATCGCTTATCAGTTCCTCGTTTGGGGAGTGATTGCTCTTGGGTTTAATACAAGTTATCTTCGTTTGTACAGCGCCTTGATTTTGGCAGTTTGCCTTATGATTCCAACCTTCAAAAGCAAATACCTGAAAGGAGTCAAGTTTAGCAAATGACAGCAATTGTAGAATTAAAAAATGCCACCAAAGTCATCACGAATGGCTTTGACGAGGAAAAAATCATTCTGAATGATGTTTCTCTTGAAATTTTCGAACATGATTTCATTACCATCTTAGGGGGAAATGGAGCTGGGAAGTCAACGCTTTTTAATACTATTGCAGGTACCTTGCCTTTAACAAGTGGAAGTATCCGTATCATGGGCGAGGACGTGACGCATTTTTCACCTGAAAAGAGGGCTAAGTACTTGTCTCGTGTTTTTCAGGATCCAAAGATGGGTACGGCTCCCCGTATGACGGTGGCGGAAAATCTCTTGATTGCCAAGTTTCGTGGTGAGAAGAGAGGACTCCTTCCTAGGAGACTTTCAAGCCATAGAGAAGAGTTTCAGGCTACCATTGAAAAGGTTGGAAATGGTCTTGAAAAGCATCTAGATACTCCGATTGAATTTCTATCAGGTGGACAACGTCAGGCCTTGAGTCTCTTGATGGCAACCTTGAAGCGACCAGAGTTGCTCTTGTTGGATGAACACACAGCAGCCCTTGACCCAAAAACAAGTGTGGCCTTGATGGAACTAACAGATGACTTTGTCAGCAAGGATCATCTGACAGCCTTGATGATTACCCACCATATGGAGGATGCACTGAAGTATGGAAATCGTCTGATAGTCATGAAGGAAGGTCGGATCATCCAAGACCTAAATAAAGAAGAAAAAGCTAAGATGAAAATCTCAGACTACTATCAATTATTTGAATAGATGAGCCAGTATTTGATCAAAAAATAGTGAAGATTAACTTAGAAACATGCAGATGTTTCTAGGTTTTTTAGTTTCATAATTAGATGAATTGGTGCACTTGTCCAAGTTGCTTCATTTTATAGTATAATAAGTATTAGCATGGAGTATAAATATAAGATTATTCCTAGACTCTTTAAGATTAAAGAGTTGAGAAAGTGATAGAATGTCATCTTTTAAAGTGGTAAACCAAAAATTTTTCAGAACCATTCAAGATAGAATTTAAAATCAGCTATTCTAGACATAGAATTCGTCAATTCTCAGAGTTTTTGACAGTTCGAGCTATCGAATGGTTTAAAAATTAAAAAAGTAGCAGTTCAAACACTTCGAAGATTTCTAAAACTTTTATATTATGGTAATTCTAAACCTAGATTTAAAAGGATATTCATGCAAATTAACGAATTGATAGATTTGATTGTTCAAATCTAAGAATATTGAAGCAGTCAAAGAATAATGAATACAAATCTATAAGTGACCTTCAGCTTATCCAAGGTTTAAGTAAGGAAAAAGGTAGATGAAAAAAATTTTAAAAATCGTACTCATAATTTTATTAGTTTTTCTAACTTTGTTTGGTCTATATCGTGTCTATCAAAAGAATTATTATAAGGGAGTGTATGAATCTTTAAGTAATGTTTTTCTAGAGATGAACTATGCAGAGATAAATAGTGGTGTTTTACCTGGACTTGCTGATTTTAGTAAAGCCGTTTACGGAGGTGAATCATATCGCGATAAGGATATTATAGTTGGTATGAGTTTTGAAGCAGGCTTATCTGAAGGTGAAACTATATTAGTGTATGTAGGTATTGAAGAAACATTTCTAATTGAGTATAGGCGGACGTTACCTGACGGTAGATATCTTTTTATTGACTATGATTATAGCGATAAAATACTCAAACAAACTATTGAAATTTCGGAATCTGATCAATCATTAGCTTACGGGTTAATTGGTTATAATATAGAAGTGAAGAGTGGAAAAGAATCTGATTTAGAGCTACATTTAAAAAGTTCCTATAGTTTTAGCTCGACTAAAGGCTTACCAAATTTTCAGATAACAAATCCAAACGAAGTGCTAGAGTATTTAAAGCCTTATGGGATTGATGAAGCTTGGATTAAAGAAAAATCCCACTTCATGCTCTATGATGTCGTTCTAGAACGCTGGTTTAAAAATGGTAGTCAACGCTACTCAGTTGACAATCTTGGGGATGTAGAGATTGTGCCACTAAGTTTTTCTGAATAAGACGATACCCAAGCAATGGAAATGTTAAAAGAGAAGAATAATGTTGCTTATCAGTTTATCCAAGATTTAAGCAAGGAAAAAGGTAGATGAAAAAATTTTTAAAAATTCTAGTCATAACGATATTAGTTTTTCTAACTTTGTTTGGTCTATATCGTGTTTATCAAAAATATTATTATAAAGGAGTGTATGAATCTTTAACTAATGTCTTTTTAGAAATGAACTATGCAGAAACTCATAGTGGTATCTTACCTAGCCTCGCTGATTTTAGTAAAGCCGTTGACGGAGGCCAATCATATCGCGATAAGGACATTACAGTTGGTATGAGTCTTGAATCAGGCTTATCTGAAAGTGAAATCATATTAGTGTATGTAGGTATTGAAGAAACATTTCTAATTGAGTATAGGCGGGCGTTACCTGACGGTAGATATCTTTTTATTGACTATGATTATAGAGATAAAATACTCAAACAAACTATTGAGGTCTCAGAATCTGATCAATCATTAGCATACGGATTGACCGGTTATCGTATAGAAATAAAGACTAGAGGAGAACTTGATTTAGCATCATATTTGAAAATTTCCTATGGTTTTAGTTCGACTAAAGGTTTACCAAATTTTCAGATAACAAATCTCAACGAAGCACTAGAGTATTTGAAACCTCATGGGATTGATGAAGCTTGGATTAAAGAAAAATCTCACTTCATGCTCTATGATGTCGTTCTAGAACGCTGGTTTAAAAATGGTAGTCAACGTTACTCAGTTGATAATCTTGGGGATGTAGAGATTGTGTCACTAAGTTTTTCTGAATAGAGTAGCTGAACTGCTCATAGACATAGTAGTATTGTATGAAATAAAAAATATATCGAATGAAAAATAAAAATAATGAAACGGCTACAGGAACCTAATGGTTTGCCGTTTTTATGTGTTGTATCTTGGTGATGACGCTATCATTGAGTACAAAAATGATAAAGAAAACTATTGCCTTTTCATAAAATAAAGGAGAGAGGAAATGAATATTTTAAAAATACAGGAACAGATTGACAGTACGAAGTACTGGGATTCCTACGCATTAGACTTTAGAGCTTCATTTTTCGGGGACGAATGTAAACTCTATATCGAGATTGAAAATGGCAAATCGGATCAGTATTGCTGGGAGATAGTTTTCTACCGTTGTTTTAAGGTTGACTATGAGACGGATGCTGGTTGGACATGTTGGGAAAGTGAGGCTAGAACAAGAAATTTCAATATGAAAGATATTCCTTTTGAAAATCTCATGTCTCACACTGTACATGACATTAGACTTATCGAAGAGAAAAATGATATGATACAAGCTACAATTACTTTATCAAGTATGTTAATTAAGATTGTGTGCCAAGAAATTCAAGTCTCTAAGGTTTTAGTCAGAGAACAGAACTTCTTTTGGTGCTAATAAAATAGGATATCATCTCAGCAAGCATCAAGTGCCTGCTAAAAATAGAGATGAGTAAAGCCATATATCCAAGCAATTTTGATAAAATATATGCAAGATATCCTTGATGAATGAGTTGGAAATTGATGGTATCACAAAAGACTAGAAGAAAGTGAGTTGAAAATAAGTGGGAATATGTCAAAATATAATAAAAAGATTTCTTTTTTTGAGATTCTTTCCAATATCCCATCTAATAATGCTAAATGGTATATTTTTGAATTTGATGCCATTGGAAAAGCACCGAATAATCTGACTATGTCAGAATTTGAAGATCTGGTCTTAAATTCAAAATATGGCTATCAAATGAGTTGGGACGAGCTTTTAAAATTTTCAAAGGAAATAGAGGATATAAATAACTTAATATTAGTTTCCTCTACAACTCCTGTTGAATTTGATGCTATAGAAACGGATACGGAAGATTTTTTAGTAAGGTTAGAAATAGATGACAGCACCTTTTGGGAGCTCGAATTCTATTAATTTGATGAGGTAGATAAGAATGACTGTTGAGGATTTAAGAGAACTACTACTATCAATAGCGGAAGAAGATGCTATCATTTCGACTTTATTTTCATTTTTTATTAGAAACAAAGGATATTCAACTCAGATATTGGAAGAGATTATTTTTTATGGAATGGCCATAGGTTGGTTTGAAATCGTTAATGTAGAAAATGATAATATTCCTTATACGGATATTGAGTGGAGAATTGATAATGACTTTCAAGAAGTTGTTTTTTGCGATAATGATTTTGCTGTAAAGACTTTATTTACACAGGAAGGTGGAATTCCAGAATTATTCAAAAAGTTTATCTTATAACAGAATGCTCAATCAATTCCTGTTCTCCATTTAAAATCTCTGACAGACTTATCTGGATTGCCTTCTAATCATATCATAATTTCTTAAGAAGGATGTATGATATGATAGTAGGAGCTAGTACATGGCTTGATAAGGAGATTGGAGATGAAAAATATGAAATCGATTGTTTTTCTTATCTTTCTAAAAATAAAAAAGTAGGAGTCCGATCATATGGAACTAGGTAAATTTAATTTTGAAAATAGAGGTCAGTCGCTAGCAGAATTGGGTGTTGCAAGTTATGCATACACGTATAAAGATATGTTGGCCTATATAGACTGGATAGAGACGAAAAAGTTTATGATTCTTGGTGGCGATGTCTATATAGAAGGAGATGAAGGATTTGAATTGACTTATGATAGCTGGTATTATTCTCCTAAAAATAATGATAGCGACTTACTCCAGTCAATTTTTGTAGCAAAAGATTATATCAACCAGTATATAGATAGTAATGGAAAACATTTTTATTTTACAGTAGTTACTTCAGCATAGATGGAATTGATAGTCAAAAAGAATTGCTCAGTGTAAATAGAAATCATAAATATAAGTAGGATAGGAAATTATTGAGAAAATAGAACTAGAGATGTTGTGGATTAAATGAGGTGAAAAATGATTGATGAATTGAAGAAAAAGATTGCTTCTAGCGAGGGTGTAGATTTTGCACCATTTGGAAAGGGGATTTCTGATGAATGGATTATAAAAGCTGAGAAAAGATTAAATTTTACTTTTCCTGAAACATATAAGTGGTGGCTGAAAAATTATATGGGGGGAGAGATTTATGGAGAAGAAATATTCAGTATTTATGGATTAGATTTTGATACTGTTGTAGGAGGAGATCTTGTTTATATAAACGAGCTGAATCGAAAAGAAGGGTTCAGTAATTCTGAGCAATTAGTTATTTGTGAATGTGGTGATGGCATGTTCTATTTTCAAAATCAGGACGGTCTGACCAATGAATTACCTGTTTTTAAAGATGGAGAATACTATGCAGATAATTTTATAGAATTTCTACTAAAAAGAATAGACGAGTAGTATTAATAATCTATTCAGATGCAATAGAATCATATATATAACTCTCGAGGAAGGATGGTTTTGATAGATTTATAGTATGAGCAGGATGACACAAAGCGAGATTAACTGTTCAAAATGTTCATTCTTTAAAAACAAGAAGATTAAGCCTTTCTATACTTTCATAGGACAAAAGATACATGGCTCTTAAATATCTCCTGAGTGAAAAACTATGCAACTATACAGAAATTGAAAAGCAGACTGCTAGAAATTTGGATCTTTTATGAAAATAATATTACTATAAAAATGATAGACAAATTTGAGATATAAATATTAAGGAGAGAAGTCGTGTTACGATTTGATTTAAAAAGCAAACAAAAAGAGATCGAAGAAATAGATTATTGGGAAATGGGAATACTAGATTTAAAGATATCCTATTTTGGAGATGAGGTTTCTTTGTGCTTAGAAGATTATCATAACAAAGAAAAATACTGGGAAATTAAGTTTTTAGTATGCGCAAAAGTAGAGTATAGCAATGATGCTTTAGACATTCAGTGGAGAAAAGATCAACTCGTTAAAAACATGACTAGAGGAGAATTACATCATCATGGTCAAGAAATTTCTTTACAAATTTATGAGGAGAATCCTGATTTTGTGAAGTGTATGGTTGATATTGGTTTGTTGCAAATGACAATTGTTTGTCGTGACATTCAGATAGAACATCTTGATTTAAAGAGTGCTCATTTCTTTTGGCAGGATAATGATGTTTTATAGATAAATCATCCAAAGAATCAAAGAACAAGAAACTGGTTTGTATTACATTACTAAGCATTGAGAACAATTTATAAGGTAAAATAAGGTGAATGTATATAAACAAATAACAAAATTAGAGAAACTATATTTAATGTTCAAATTCTCTAGTTATTTTTATCTACATATTGATGGAAAAATAGTACAGAGTGAAAAAGATGCGGTACAGATATTAGCGGAAGGTTTTAATATTGATGACCTTCAAAATGGTAATTGGGATGCACTAGCTGATCGTCTTGAGCGTCCTAACTATATAATCCCAGATAGCATTAATATTTTTATAAATAATGCAAAGCACCTTTTTATCTGACACAGTTTTATGGTGGGATGAAGGTATTGAGAGATACATAGTTGGTGGTAAGAGAAAAAATTCAATGTTTATCTAGTTGAATAATTCTCCTTCATCAAGATTTAAACAAGTACAAGTATACAGCACCTGAGGAATCTGAGATGAAGCCCTAGCAAGATACGAACTACTAGGCCAATCTTTAAATTATTTATATAGGAATGAGATTATGTTAGGTATATAGCTATAACTGAGTTAGTTGTGATGGATAGATTATTGAAGTTATTGGATTCTAGTCATCAAATAGATCATTCTCACTTTTTCTATAAGAATGTAGATATGGACTATTCAGAGACTATAAATTGGAAGGAATATTTCACCACTCCCTCAACTGGCTATCTGCATTTGAAGCGAATATTTTTGGGAGAGTATATTGAAGATGCTATCATTATCATTTCAGGAAATGAAGATAAGGTTGACTTCATTATTGAGTTTTAAACTGAGTCTCTGACGAATAAGGAAATAAATAATATTAAGAATTTTATACTAGAGTCTGATATTAATATTTCAGATAAAGACATCGAAGTTATTTATGAGGAATATTGAGGGTGTAGAAAGGACAAGATTAACATCCATCTAAAATTTTCAAATGAGAGTATAGAAAATAGATATGAAGCTAGATAATTTAAAAATGAAAATAGCTAAGATTAAAAAGCTACTGCTTGAGAATAATGTTCATATAGAGCAAGGCTTAAGCGATGATGAAGTACGAAAAATTGAGAAAATATATAATGTAAAATTTCCCCAGCAGTGGTTGGAATTTTATCAAAATATACTACCTGTTTCAGAACGTTTTTATAACTGGAGAGATTTTTCAGTTGAAAACATAGTAGCTATAAAAGAAAGATTAGCGAGTCCTTATAATGGAATTTTGGAAAGTATCGATGAAATAGTTTGGGATATTTCTTGGGGACTAGAGCCTGCTAGGGTAGAAGAGAAAAATAAGAAAATAAGAAAAATGCTAGAATCAGCTCCCCCTCTAATTCCTTTATATGGGCATCGTTTTCTTCCAATATTTGAAAATAAGGAAATGCCCGTTTTATCTGTTGTAGATTTAGATATTATCTATTATGGGATGGATTTGTATGATTATTTTGAGATTGAATTCGGACATAAGCGACTTGTATCTGACTCAAAAAAATATAAAGAAGTTCCTTTCTGGACAAGTAATTTTTATTGAGTAAGTTTGTTCAGATAGATTCTAAAATTAAAAAGGTGATTTTAGTCCCTTAATAACTGTTCGATATAACGAAGATGATTATTGAGATGGGATTAGATTTGCAAGATGAAAAAATGCTTTACTCGAATTATTGGAAAGGTTTAGACTAATGTTTTATCAATTAAAATATGATATGGATCTTGTAGACAAGGTTATTGAAAAAAAGAAATGCTATATTTATGGGGATGGTAATAATATCAATGACATCGAATATGAAAATTATCCTAAAGGTAGATTTCATACAATAATACATTCTGAAAAGAAAGTAGAGTCGTGGCCAAATGTAGAATTCTATTATAATTCATTGGAGGTGACAGAGGAAAGTGATTACTTAGGTAATATTGATTCATGGCCTATATTTAGAAAGAATGTAGTAAAAATACTAAAAAAAGAATACCCCAATTTAGAATTTTATCCTGTAAAATTAATTGATGTGGCTACTGGAAGTATCAATACAAATTATTTTGTTTTACATGTGCTCTGTGTAATTGATGCATTTGATATGAAAAATAGTAAATACCGTTATAATGAGAAATACGATGTTTATTTTTTCGAACCCAAAGGAGAAAGAATAGACTCCTTAAAGTGTCAAGGAGTAGATGTTTTTCGCGCTTCGAAAAACTTTACTGTGATATATGTATCAGATAAATTTAGTCAAATGGTTATGAAACATAAGTGGACTGGTTTTGCATTCTATAGAGTTGCTGAAGATAATGAGGAACAAGAATATATAGAAAAACAGGGCATATAGGAGACCAGTAAATGAAGGAAACTATCTTTTATATTTTTGATGATGATAGAAATCTTAAACTAGATTGGATAAAAATGAGAGTTGCTAATTCCAATACCACCTATTATTGAAAGGATTGATACGATGTCCGCGCCCCGATAATCCAGATCTATTTGAAGGTCGACCGGATTCTAGCTTAGATATTGTTGATAAAAAAACAGGAGATTTACTTACTAGAAGATTTTATGATTCGGACGGGGAAAAGTTATTGGGAGGTAAGGAAATGACATATGAGTTTTTTAAGGAATTATTATCTTATGGGGAAGAGTTTGTCATATATCATCAAGATAAAAAATTCTATATTGGTCAACGGAAAGATTTGGGGGAGATATATTTCACTGTGTCTGAGAAAGACTATCGAGTATTCCATAATCAAACAGAGTTCTTATCCGCAGCATTAATCAATGGTAAAACATTGGGTGAAGCATGGGATGAACTCGAAGTTTATTAATCGTGTTGGTGTCGGAGTTCTAGCAGGTAGAGTAAACCGAGTAGGCTCGGAAAAATTTAATTGCAAGATGAATCTATAGTAAGATATGGACTTGTATACTGGAGTCTATGTTTAAAACGAATGTTTTTGGAAAGGAAGTAAAAATGCATTTAGGTGGCTCAGTGGTTTCTAATCATATTTTAGAAAATAAAGCAAAATTGAAATGGGTATTTCGTGAGGATGCCGTGGATGAGCTAGACAATGGCTGGCGCTTTCTTTCTGAAATAGATACCGAAGAATACTTATCAAATCCTGAAAATATGTCAGTATGCGACTGGAGTACAATTGTTGAAATTGAACCTGCTGTATTATTGATTTACGCCATGCCTATCGGAACAGAACTTACACTTATTTACGAAAGTGAACAGAGATATTTTATAGATACAAATACTGGAAGAAAAATTGAACTCGAAGACAGTAGCAGCAACTAGATAAGAAAGGAGATGAAAGTGACGATAGAAACAGAATTGAAAAGAATTAGTAAAAGTCTATCTTTAATAAATAACAGCCAAATCTTTAACAAGATATCTTCTACTAATTTAGAGAATATAGATGATATTTTAAATGATTATTTACCTCTTCATTTAAAATGGATAGAGAAGGGAAATTCTTGGATTGTTGAGTCATTGAGCGAGAATCATCAATTAGATAGACAAGCATTTTCTCGGTTACTTGTAGGTGTTAGAAACTTATATCTTGATTTAGAAGAACTTCAAGATTTGCTTATTGAAGTATCGAATGAAATAGATGGAAAGTAGATGTTTAATTTTATAAAAAGGAATAGTGGAGTTGAGTATGAAATTAGATATGGAAACTAAAAATGAAGAATGGGTAGAAGTCTTTAAAGGTTTGATTCCCGTAGATAAGTATAAGTTAAAAGTCTTGTTGACAAACTTGTCAGATGGTCAAGAAATTAGGCTGATTGGAGAGCAAAACCGTTTTAAATTATCATGTATTTATTATGATGAAGCACGAGTCTTTAGCAGGGAATTGTATTTATCTGCAATTCTAGATAAAGAGATGTTTACAAAATTTGAAAAAAATAATTTTCAAAATGTCATTTACGAAGTCAAGAATAGTCAATTAGTGAGAAAACTGGAATACACATCATATTATGATCTAGGAACTTTGCATTCACGACATTATATAATCATAACTCAAGATAGTGTAGTGGAGATTCTTGTTTCTGCAAATTTGAAATTAGATATCAGCCAATACTAGAAAATTTGCTAATTAAACATGTACACCGCTGTAGTACAATTATCGGAAAATAGAACTTGGAGAAATGATATGGAAAAATGGACGAAAATTAAACCGGGCTTCATCCCTTTTGGCGACTATGGTATTGAGATACATATAGATGGTGATACTCTAATTGCCTACTTAGAAGATTCAGAAAAATTTAAATTTACCTTTACAAAGATCTGGGCTTTCCGAACAGTCCAGGAAAGTTTAGAATTAAGAGATAAATACTGGGAACAAGGATTGGCAGAGAACAGACCACTTTATCTGACCAACTATATCTACGACGTCGAGAATACAGAGTTTGGTGATTTGGTCGCTTCTGCAAATATAGCTAATAAAAAGCTTCATCACTATTTCATAATGTCGACAGAATATTTAGTGGATATTCTATCTGAAAATGATGTAAAAGTGGAGAAAGTATAAAAATAAGGTGAATAAGTCCTTTAAGTCAATTCAGATTATGATAACTACCTGTTTCATTTATGCTATAATATTCTTAATGAATTTTCAGAAAGGAAAAATCAAATTGCCCTACAAATTTTTACTCTTCGACCTTGACCACACCTTGCTTGATTTTGATACTGCTGAGGATGTGGCTCTGACGCAACTTCTAAAAGAAGAAGGGGCGGCAGATATTCAAGCCTATAAAGACTACTACATTCCTATGAACAAGGCTCTCTGGAAGGACTTGGAACAAAAGAAAATCAGTAAACATGAACTGGTTAACACGCGCTTTTCTCGTTTATTTGTCCATTTTGGACAGGAAAAAGACGGTACGTTACTGGCCCAGCGTTACCAGTTTTATCTCGCACAGCAAGGGCAAACTCTTTCAGGTGCTCATGAACTCTTAGACAGCCTTATCGAGCGTGACTATGATTTGTATGCTGCGACAAATGGGATTACTGCCATTCAGACGGGACGTTTGGCTCAATCTGGTCTGGCTCCCTATTTCAACCAAGTCTTTATCTCTGAACAGTTGCAAACACAAAAACCTGATGCACTATTCTATGAAAAAATCGGTCAGCAGATTGCTGGATTTAGCAAAGAAAAGACGCTGATAATCGGAGATTCCTTAACGGCTGATATTCAAGGTGGTAATAATGCTGGTATTGACACCATTTGGTATAACTCTCATCACCTCGAAAATCACACACAAGCCCAGCCGACCTATGAAGTCCATTCTTACCAAGACTTGCTGGATTGTTTAGATAAACTGTAAAAAAGTGGTTTAGATAGCCACTTTTTGCTATAATAGAGGCAGGAAAAACGAAGGAGTTGGCTATGCAACACTCATCTTGGCATGCTTTGATTAAGGAGCAATTACCTGAGGGTTATTTCGGGAAAATCAATCAGTTTATGGATCAGGTCTATGCTCAGGGAACTGTTTATCCACCTAAGGAAAAGATTTTTCAGGCTCTCTTGACTACACCGCTTGAAGAAGTTAAGGTGGTGATTCTAGGGCAAGACCCCTATCACGGGCCAGGTCAAGCGCAGGGCTTAAGTTTTTCTGTTCCTGACTCTATCCCAGCTCCGCCATCCTTGCAAAATATCTTGAAAGAATTGTCAGATGACATCGGCGTTAAGAAATCCCATGATTTAACTGCTTGGGCTGAACAAGGAGTCTTACTTCTCAATGCTTGTTTGACCGTTCCTGCTGGGCAGGCCAATGGTCATGCTGGGCTGATATGGGAGCCTTTTACAGATGCTGTGATTCAGGTTGTCAATCATCTAGACAGACCAGTAGTCTTTCTACTCTGGGGCGCTTATGCACGCAAGAAGAAGGCCCTAGTTACCAATCCTCATCACTTGATTATTGAATCAGCCCATCCCAGTCCTTTATCTGTTTACAGAGGATTTTGGGGTTCCAAGCCTTTTTCCAAGGCCAATGCATTCTTAACAGAGACAGGACAAGAGCCAATCGATTGGCTTAGATAAGGAGAAAATATGCCTCAGTTAGCGACGATTTGCTACATTGATAACGGAAAAGAACTGCTCATGCTCCATCGTAATAAGAAGCCTAATGATGTCCACGAAGGCAAATGGATTGGCGTGGGTGGTAAGCTAGAGCGAGGAGAGACACCTCAGGAGTGCGCAGCGCGTGAAATCCTCGAAGAGACAGGCCTCAAAGCCAAGCCAGTTCTAAAAGGTGTCATCACTTTTCCAGAATTCACACCAGATTTAGACTGGTACACCTATGTTTTTAAGGTGACAGAGTTTGAGGGGGACTTGATTGACTGCAATGAGGGGACACTGGAATGGGTTCCCTATGATGAAGTTCTAAGCAAGCCAACTTGGGAAGGTGATCACACCTTTGTTGAGTGGCTTTTAGAGGACAAACCCTTCTTTTCAGCTAAGTTTGTTTATGATGGGGATAAATTGTTGGATACCCAAGTCGATTTCTATGAATAAAGGAGAAAGCAGATGCTACTAATCAAAAATGGTCGTGTAATGGATCCCAAGTCTGGTTTGGATCAAGTGTGTGATGTTTTGGTCCAAGACGGGAAAATTGTCAAAATTTCCCCTGAAATCAGGGAAGAAGGAGCAGAGGTGCTTGATGCTACTGGTCTTGTAGTTGCACCTGGACTAGTTGATATCCATGTCCATTTCCGTGAACCTGGTCAGACTCACAAGGAAGACATTCATACTGGTGCCCTAGCGGCTGCTGCAGGTGGATTTACAACGGTTGTCATGATGGCTAATACTAGTCCAACCATCTCAGACGTAGAGACCTTGCAAGAAGTTCTCCAGTCTGCTGCCAAGGAAAAAATTAACGTCAAGACTGTTGCGACTATTACCAAGAATTTTAATGGTCAAGACCTGACTGATTTTAAGGCACTTTTAGAAGCTGGAGCCGTTGGTTTTTCAGATGATGGTATTCCACTTGAAAGTAGCAAGGTTCTCAAAGAAGCCTTGGAAACTGCTAAAAAACTTGGCACCTTTGTTTGTCTACACGAGGAAGATCCCGGATTGAACGGCATTCTTGGCTTTAACGAAAACATCGCTAAAGACCACTTCAAGATCTGTGGAGCGACAGGGGTGGCAGAATACGCCATGATTGCGCGTGATGTTATGATTGCCTATACAACCAAGGCCCATGTTCACATCCAGCATTTGTCTAAGGAAGAAAGTGTCAAGGTTGTAGAGTTTGCTCAAGGCTTAGGAGCCAATGTAACTGCAGAAGTAGCGCCACAGCATTTCTCTAAGACAGAAGCTCTTCTTTTAACTCAAGGAAGCAATGCCAAAATGAATCCTCCGCTTCGTTTGGAATCAGACCGTCGTGCCGTTATCGAAGGTCTCAAGTCAGGTGTTATCACAGTTATCGCGACAGATCACGCGCCTCACCATGCAGATGAGAAAAATGTTGAGGATATCACCAAAGCGCCATCTGGTATGACTGGCTTGGAAACCTCTCTATCTCTCGGTTTAACTTATTTGGTGGAAGCTGGTGAGCTAAGCTTGATGGAATTGCTTGAAAAAATGACTGTTAATCCAGCCAAACTTTACAACTTTGAAGCAGGTTACTTGGCTGAGAAAGGTCCAGCGGATATCACTATCTTTGATGCTAAAGCTGACCGCCTTGTGGACTCCCATTTTGCTTCGAAAGCAACTAATTCACCATTTATCGGTGAAACTTTAAAAGGGCAGGTTAAATATACCATCTGCAAGGGACAAATCGTCTATCAAAACTAGATGGGACTCTGCTCTATAAACTATAAGAATAGAGAGCGTATATGTATCCAACCCATCAATTTAAAGACAAGTTTGTCTTATTTCTTAAGATATTTTTCCCTATCCTGATCTATCAATTTGTCAATTATTCTGCCTCTTTTGTTGATACAACTATGACTGGGCAGTACAATACTATGGACTTGGCTGGTGTATCGACTGCAACGAGTCTATGGAATCCTTTCTTTACTTTTTTAACAGGGATTGTTTCGGCCATGGTTCCCATCATAGGCCATCATCTGGGACGGGGCAAAAAGGAAGAAGTGGCATCTGATTTTTACCAATTCATCTATTTAGCTTTCGGACTGTCTTTGCTCTTGCTTGGCATGGTAGTATTCTTAGCGCCGCCTGTCTTAAACCATATCGGACTAGAATCTCAGGTGGCGGTGGTTGCAGTTTCTTATCTTTGGTACCTGTCTATCGGGATTATTCCCTTGTTGCTTTTTAGTGCCATTCGCTCTTTGTTGGATTCTCTTGGATTGACCAAGCTATCTATGTACCTCGTGCTTTTATTGCTACCTTTAAATTGTGGATTTAACTATTTATTGATCTACGGTGCATTTGGGTTTCCAGAGTTAGGGGGAGCAGGAGCAGGGCTTGGAACCTCACTTGCTTATTGGTGCCTACTGGGAATTTCCATCATCATCTTGATCAAGCAGAAAAACCTAAAAGAACTTCATTTAGAACAGGGTGCCCCTCTGAATTTAGAAAGAATTATGGAGGGAATTCGCTTGGGTCTACCAATTGGGGGAACTGTTTTTGCTGAGGTTATTATTTTTTCAGTCGTTGGTTTGATTATGGCTAAGTTTTCGTCTATGATTATTGCCAGCCACCAGTCAGCCATGAACTTCTCGACACTCATGTATGCTTTTCCCATGAGTATTTCTTCTGCCATGGCCATCGTTGTTTCTTATGAGATAGGAGCTAAGCGATTTGATGATGCTAAGACCTATATCAAACTTGGACGTTGGATAGCACTGATATTTGCAGGCTTTACATTGAGCTTTCTCTATATTTTGAGAGACGTCGTAGCCAGTTTATATGGCAATAATCCTGACTTCATTGAACTAACATCTACCTTCCTAACTTATAGTCTATTTTTCCAGTTAGCTGACACCGTTGCAGCTCCCTTACAAGGAATACTGAGAGGTTATAAGGATACGGTTGTTCCCTTCTATCTAGGAGTAATTGCTTACTGGGCTGTTTCCATTCCATTAGGTTTATTCCTAGATCATGTGACAACTTTGGGAGCCTATTCTTACTGGATTGGTTTAATAGCGAGTTTGGTCGTTAGTGCTATCCTCTATCAATGGCGTTTGCAAACAATTATGAAAAGATTTGAAGTTTCCAATGTCAAATAAACTTTGTGAAAAAATGCTCTAACTAGATAGAATCCCTGTTTTAACAGGGGTTTATTTTTTTATATTGTGAAATTTTATCGGTCATATACTTTGACAGTGTATACTAAAAAAGGTAAAATAGTAAAGTAAGTACAAAGTTAGAAAGGCAAGATTATGTCAACTTTAGATAAGAATCTTTTGCTAGAGATGTTCCGTAAGATGGAAGAAATCCGTCGCATGGACTTAAAAATTGCTCAGTTAGTGAAAAAGGGAAAAGTCCCTGGTATGACTCACTTTTCTGTTGGAGAGGAAGCTGCTAACGTCGGAGCTATGCTGGCCCTCAACCCAGATGATCTGATCACCTCCAACCACCGTGGTCATGGACAGGCTATTGCCAAAGGGATTAACCTCAACGGAATGATGGCTGAAATCCTTGGGAAATACACTGGAACTTGTAAAGGAAAAGGTGGTTCTATGCACATCGCCGACCTGGATGCTGGGAACCTCGGTGCCAATGGTATCGTTGGTGGTGGTATGGGAATCGCTGTTGGCGCAGCCCTCAGTCAGCAAATGCAACATACTGGTAAAATCGTTGTCTGCTTCTTTGGAGATGGTGCGACTAATGAAGGTGTTTTCCACGAAGCAGTGAACATGGCTTCTATCTGGAAACTTCCTGTTATTTTCTACTGCATTAACAACGGCTATGGTATCTCTGCGGATATCAAGAAAATGACCAATGTAGAGCACATTCATCAACGTAGTGCTGCATATGGAATTCCTGGAATGTTTATCGAAGATGGAAACAATGTCATCGACGTTTATGAAGGATTTAAGAAAGCCGTAGACCATGTTCGTGGTGGCAATGGACCGGTCTTGATTGAAAGCGTAACTTATCGCTGGCTTGGCCACTCATCATCTGACCCTGGTAAATATCGTACCCGTGAAGAAGTGGAATTGTGGAAACAAAAAGACCCAATCGAAAACCTTCGCAAGTACCTCATTGAAAATACTATTGCAAGTGCCGAAGAATTGGAAGAAATTCAAGCGCAAGTCAAGGAAGCAGTAGAAGCTTCTGTTAAATTTGCAGAAGAAAGCCCATTCCCACCACTAGAATCAGCATTTGAAGATATTTACGCAGACTAAGGAGAAAGAGATAAAATGGAAACAAAAACAATGTCGTTCCGTGACACCATTATCCTTGCTATGTCTGAGGAAATGCGTCGCGATGAAAATGTATTCTTGATGGGAGAAGACGTCGGTGTCTTCGGAGGAGACTTCGGAACTTCTGTTGGAATGCTCGAAGAATTTGGTCCAGAACGTGTCCGTGACTGTCCGATTTCTGAAGCTGCTATCTCAGGTGCAGCAGCAGGAGCAGCTATGACGGGACTTCGCCCAATCGTTGATATGACCTTCATGGACTTCTCGGTTATCGCCATGGATAATATCGTTAACCAAGCCGCTAAAACTCGTTATATGTTTGGTGGTAAAGGTCAGGTTCCAATGACTGTTCGATGTGCAGCTGGTAACGGAGTTGGATCTGCAGCCCAGCACTCTCAGTCTCTAGAGTCTTGGTTCACACACATCCCTGGTCTTAAGGTTGTAGCTCCAGGTACACCTGCGGACATGAAAGGACTTCTCAAGTCCTCTATCCGTGATAACAACCCAGTCATCATCCTTGAGTACAAGTCAGAATTTAACCAAAAAGGGGAAGTGCCAGTTGATCCAGAATACACAATTCCACTTGGGGTTGGGGAAATCAAACGCGAAGGTACAGATGTAACAGTTGTTACTTACGGTAAAATGCTTCGCCGGGTGGTTCAAGCTGCTGAAGAATTGGCAGAAGAAGGAATTTCAGTTGAAATTGTAGATCCACGTACCCTTATTCCCCTTGATAGGGATATTATCATCAACTCAGTGAAGAAGACTGGTAAGGTCGTTCTGGTCAACGACGCCCACAAAACAAGTGGCTATATCGGAGAGATTTCAGCAATTATTTCAGAGTCAGAAGCATTTGACTATCTAGATGCACCAATTCGCCGTTGTGCAGGAGAAGATGTGCCAATGCCTTATGCACAAAATCTAGAAAATGCAATGATTCCAACAGTTGAAAGCATCAAAGATGCAATCCGTAAGACTTATAACAAAGAATAATATTGCATAAATTAAATTACGTAATTTTTTAGAGATTTTAACTTTAGTAACTTGAGGTATGTTTTGTATCCAAGTTGTATATAAAGTTGCGACAGTTTTTTGACGAATCGATCATATTCGACAAAAAACTTAGTAAGTCTACTAGGTTGACCGCCTAATAGCGGCAACCGTAGTAACTTGAGACGCGTTTCGTGTCCAAGTTACTTGTAGAGTTGAACACGGGCTAAAAGCTCGGAAAAAAGATAAATCTCCTTGGCTTCATCGAAGCCAGCGTCGATTTCCTATTTTTCAGTCGCTTTTAACGCCCTTAGTATCATAATTAGAATTGGAGAGGTCATGGCTGATGACAAGCTAAGAGCGACTCCTGCGGCTAGAAAGTTAGCGGATGATCTAGGTATCAACCTCTACGACGTTTCTGGCTCAGGTGCAAACGGTCGTGTCCACAAAGAAGACGTGGAAACTTATAAAGACACAAACGTGGTTCGCATTTCGCCACTTGCAAAACGAATTGCCCTCGAACATAACATTGCTTGGCAGGAAATCCAAGGAACGGGTCATCGTGGTAAGATCATGAAGAAGGACGTTTTGGCCTTACTTCCTGAAAATATCGAAAACGACACCATCAAGTCTCCTGCTCAAATTGAAAAAGCGGAAGAAGTCCCAGACAATATCACTCCTTATGGTGAGATTGAGCGTATTCCAATGACACCAATGCGTAAGGTTATCGCCCAACGTATGGTTGAATCCTATCTAACTGCGCCAACCTTCACGCTTAACTATGATGTCGATATGTCAGAAATGCTGGCCCTTCGTAAGAAGGTTCTTGAGCCAATTATGGAAGCAACTGGTAAGAAAATCACGGTTACTGACTTGCTTTCTCTTGCGGTTGTGAAGACCTTGATGAAACACCCTTATATCAATGCTTCATTGACTGAAGATGGCAAGACCATTATCACTCATAATTATGTCAACCTTGCTATGGCTGTGGGAATGGATAATGGATTGATGACACCTGTTGTTTACAATGCTGAGAAGATGAGCTTATCAGAGTTGGTTGTAGCCTTCAAGGATGTTATTGGTCGTACATTGGATGGTAAATTGGCTCCAAGTGAGTTACAAAACTCAACCTTCACAATTAGTAACTTGGGAATGTTTGGTGTTCAGTCCTTTGGTCCGATTATTAACCAACCAAACTCAGCAATCCTCGGGGTGAGCTCAACAGTAGAGAAACCTGTAGTTGTCAATGGTGAGATTGTTATTCGTCCTATCATGAGCCTAGGATTAACCATTGACCACCGTGTCGTAGATGGTATGGCTGGTGCTAAGTTTATGAAAGACTTGAAAGCCTTAATTGAGAACCCAATCTCAATGTTGGTTTAAAAATACAGTATTTATTTTTAGAGATATAGATAAAGGAAGTAAGACATGGCCTTAGAAGTAATTATGCCAAAAGCCGGCGTGGATATGACAGAAGGACAAATCGTCCAATGGAATAAAAAAGTCGGAGAATTTGTAAAAGAAGGAGAAATCCTTTTGGAAATCATGACTGACAAAGTCAGCATGGAATTGGAAGCCGAAGAAGATGGATACTTGATTGCCATCCTCAAAGGAGATGGTGAAACTGTTCCAGTAACTGAAGTTATCGGTTACCTTGGCGAAGAAGGGGAAAACATCCCAACTGCTGGAGCAGTTGCGCCAGAATCAAAACCTGCACCTGCAGCTAGTGCCTCAAACGACGATGGTAAGAGCGATGATGCCTTTGATATCGTTGTGATTGGTGGAGGTCCTGCTGGATATGTGGCAGCCATTAAAGCTGCCCAACTCGGTGGTAAGGTTGCCCTTGTTGAGAAATCAGAACTTGGTGGAACCTGCTTGAATCGTGGATGTATCCCAACCAAGACCTACCTTCATAACGCTGAAATCATCGAAAACATTGGTCATGCAGCAAACCGGGGTATCGTCATCGAAAATCCAAACTTCACTGTAGATATGGACAAACTTCTTGAAACCAAGTCTAAGGTTGTTAATACTTTGGTTGGCGGAGTTGCAGGTCTTCTTCGTAGCTACGGAGTTACTGTTCATAAGGGAATTGGTACCATCACTAAAGACAAGAATGTCTTGGTAAATGGTTCTGAATTGCTTGAAACCAAGAAAATCATCCTTGCTGGTGGTTCAAAAGTCAGCAAGATTAACGTTCCTGGTATGGAATCGCCACTCGTGATGACAAGTGATGACATTCTTGAAATGAACGAAGTTCCAGAAAGCCTTGTTATCATCGGTGGTGGAGTTGTCGGTATCGAACTCGGTCAAGCCTTTATGACATTTGGTTCAAAGGTAACTGTTATCGAAATGATGGACCGTATTGTTCCAGCTATGGATGCTGAAGTTTCTAAGAACCTTCGTTTGATCCTTGAGCGCAAAGGTATGACCATCTTGACAGGTACAAAACTGCAAGAAATCATCGAGGAAAATGGTCAACTTCGTATCAAGGTTGAAGGAAAAGACGATATTATCGCAAGCAAAGCTCTTCTTTCAATCGGTCGTGTACCAGACCTTGAAGGTATTGGAGAGGTTGAGTTTGAATTAGATCGTGGTCGTATCAAGGTCAACGAATACATGGAAACTTCTGTTCCAGGTATCTATGCACCAGGTGATATCAACGGTACTAAGATGTTGGCTCACGCTGCTTTCCGTATGGGTGAAGTTGCAGCTGAAAATGCGCTTAAAGGAAACCACGTTGTGGCGAAACTTAACTTGACTCCTGCAGCCATCTACACTCTTCCTGAAGTAGCAGCAGTAGGTTTAACAGAAGAGCAAGCTCGTGAGAAATACGATGTTGCAATCGGTAAATTCAACTTTGCGGCTAACGGACGTGCCATTGCTTCTGATGCGGCTCAAGGTTTCGTTAAAGTCATTGCAGATAAGAAATACGGAGAAATCCTTGGCGTCCATATCATCGGTCCTGCAGCTGCAGAATTGATCAACGAAGCGTCAAGCATTATCGAAATGGAAATAACTGTTGAAGAAATGCTTAAGACTATCCACGGACACCCAACATACTCTGAAGTTATGTACGAAGCATTTGCAGATGTTCTAGGAATGGCCATCCATTCACCTAAGAAAAAATAAATCGAAGATAGAATAGACTGGAAAGGTATTTTCCAGTCTCTATCGTATAAAGGGATATCATGAAATACATTATCAATCATTCAAACGACACTGCCTTTAATATCGCCTTGGAAGAATACGCCTTTAAACATCTTTTGGATGAAGATCAAATCTTCCTACTTTGGATTAACAAACCATCTATCATTGTCGGACGTCACCAGAATACTATTGAAGAAATTAACCGTGATTATGTTCGAGAAAATGGTATTGAGGTAGTCCGCCGTATCAGTGGTGGTGGAGCTGTTTATCACGATTTAAACAACCTCAACTACACCATCATTTCAAAAGAAGATGAAAACAAGGCCTTTGACTTCAAGAGCTTCTCAACTCCGGTAATCAATACCTTAGCTCAACTTGGTGTTAAAGCTGAATTCACAGGTCGTAATGACCTTGAGATTGACGGTAAGAAATTCTGTGGAAATGCCCAAGCCTATATCAATGGCCGTATCATGCACCATGGTTGCTTGCTCTTTGACGTTGATTTATCAGTCCTTGCTAACGCCCTCAAGGTTTCAAAGGACAAATTTGAATCAAAAGGTGTGAAATCCGTCCGTGCTCGTGTAACCAATATTATCAATGAATTACCAGAAAAGATCACTGTTGAAGAATTCCGTGATTTGCTATTGGAATACATGAAAAAAGAGTACCCAGAGATGACAGAATACGTTTTTTCTGAGGAAGAATTGGCTGAAATCAATCGCATCAAGGATACAAAGTTTGGAACTTGGGACTGGAACTACGGTAAATCACCTGAATTTAACATTCGTCGTGGAACAAAATTCACTAGTGGTAAAGTAGAAGTCTTTGCCAATGTTCTCGAATCAAAAATCCAAGACATCAAGATTTATGGTGACTTCTTTGGTATTGAAGACGTTGCTGCAGTAGAAGATGTCCTTCGTGGAGTGAAATACGAACGCGAAGATGTTCTTAAAGCTTTAGAAACTATTGATATTACACGCTATTTTGCTGGCATCAGCCGTGAAGAAATTGCTGAAGCGGTAGTAGGATAATAAAAGAATCCATTTAAGATGGATTCTTTTATTACGTTTAGACTTGATAATCAAGCTGATTAGAGTATAATAGAGAGGAAAAATGAAAAGGAGTTATTCATTAACGTTAGAAATTCCAGTAGAAAGTCTTAATCTATTTGAACAGTTAGACCGCAATGTTGTTGCTTTTTATAGAAATGAAGAAATTTCTCAAACAGAAAGTTTAAATATAAGTATCACACAAGAACATTATGATAAAAAATACAAGGATCTTCAGCCTTTAGGATACCAAGCTGTTCAAATACCTTTAGAAATGGCCTTAGATAATATAATCCAGCAAGCCCATTTCCAAAATCTTATAATTGGCGGTCTTCTTCCCGATGAAATCAAAGTAAAGAAAGAGGACTTAATGCCTTTGAAAGACATTGTTGATAGTTTTTGTATTATGTACGCTGCAGCAAATAACCGACTGGAAAATGGTAAAGCTTATGAACTGATGAAGGATAAGACAGTGTATTTTATTGGTAAACTGTTGACTGACAGTCTTAAAAAAGGTGACGAAATTTCTTATATGGGAATCGAAAGAGAATCATCTGATGGAACTTCTTATGAAGCAGTAAAATGTTTTCTAACTAAAGAGAGTGCTGAGCAGTACAATGATTCAAAAAAACCTATATGCTCAGCAAATCTAGCCTATCTGCAAGCCTTTTGGGGTAAACCAGTAATTATAGAGCCACACCGTAACTACTGGATTGAGTTTAAATAACTAAAAAACGAAAGATAAAAGGAATTGATCTTTCGTTTTTTAGCGATAGTTGATTTACATAATTTATAATATGTAACACTTATAAACTATCTAAAGCATTCTTTTGTTCATCATTGACGATATGGGTATAGAGGTCAGTGACTTGTGTACTGGCATGTCCTAGCTGATGACTGACCAAAACTTGCGATTTAGTCGCATCATAGAGCCTAGTTGCTAAGGTATGGCGTAGTTTGTGGGGGGTTACACGCACTTTGAAATCCTCTGAGTACTTAGCGACCATTTTTTCAACACTGGAAGCGTCAATACGATTGGGAACACCTCGATAGAGAGTCAGAAAGAGTGCTGTATCTGTCTTTTCCGTCTTATAGCGTTGATTTCGAATGGCTAGATAATTCTCAAGAAAAGGCTTAGCAAAGGCAGCGACATTAACCGAGTCACGTTTGCCCCCTTTTCGGGTGACATCGATCACCATCATTTTGAGATTGAGATCTCTTAGATCCAGATTAACAGCTTCAGATAAGCGGACACCAGACGCCAAGAGAAGGGCAATAATGGCCAAATCACGTTCCTTATTTTTATTGAATGACGATAGAGCGCGATTTGAGAGTTGTTGTGGGTATTCTTGGTCGATATAAGTTAGAAAACCTTCTGTTTCATCACCTAGAAAGAGTTTTTGCTTGATGTTTTCAGCTCTGGCAGCAAGGGTTTCTTTCTTTTTCTTGGTTGAAACTTTCTTCATTACATTACGATAGAAATAAGGTTCCCCTTGGTCGTTTTCAACTTCCTCGGTCAGATACTTATAAAGACTAGAAAGTGCCGATAAGGTTCGATTGATGGTTGTCTGAGAGACACCTTGCTTGGTTGTATTGGAATTCAGCAATGGGCGTTCACGTAGATATAGGATAAAGGATTCCATGTCTTTTTTTGTCATATGTTCTAAGACAGATAAGGGGATATCGGCCATTGTATCAACGTTTGAAATACCAGACTCCAAAACCCAGCTGAAAAATCGATCGTATTCCTTGAGATATTCGTACAAGGTTGTAAAACTGTAGGGCACAGCAAGCTTAGATTGGTAGTATTCCAGAACATACCAGGGCATGATTTGTTTTAGTTTGTCGATTCGTTCCAGTAAAATCTCACGTTTCATTTATTTTCTCCATATATAAGTCTACTAGTAGTATAGCATAGACTTATATATTTTTCAAGAAAATTATAGTTTTTCGGAAAGATGTTATAAGAAACTTAAAAACAGAAGTCTAACTTTATTCCATTTATTCTGAACTACTTTATTAAATTTCATCATACTTGAGTAACATATTCGGAATCTTTGCTTCAAGACTCTTGCGAACTTTACCTTTAATTGCAGTGTCCATTTGGCTATTTATGCTTGTGATGGTTGATTTGGTTTCTGTAGCAATTTTTTCAGCTGCCATATTAAAGTTTTCTTTTAATTTATTTTTTGCTGATATTGCTAACCTTGCTTCCGTAATAATTCGGTTTCTTTCCATCATTCGATACATTTGTTTCAGTGCATATTGATATTCTTCATCAGTGTAGTATTCATTCATTGGCGCTTGCATAATCTCTCCTTAGTTTGTGAAATTCTTCGTCTAAATCATTTCTTTTTTTGCGAAACTCGTTATCGTATTTTTCTCTCTCATCTTCGAGTTTAATTCTACGTTCTCTGTATACCTGATCTGAAAAGTGTCTCATATTTTCTATTTCTGTAAAGTAGTCTCTAACATCATCAGCACTTGTCTCAAATTTTCTCAAAATATGATACATTTTATCTACTTCTTCGGATATCAGTTTTTCTAAGTTTGCATTTCGTTCGTCTAGATCGAGTGCTTTGTTATCGAGTTTCTTCTTTTCTTGATAATATTGGTCTTCTAGAGCAAATAGTTCTCTTTCTTTCTCTCTTATTTCTTCCCATTTTACATCTTTTCTTTCCATTGTCGAAACTCCTTGGCTAATTGCTTGTCTGTTGCTACTGTTTTTTCGATAACTTCCTGTAATTGTTGATCCAAATTTTCAAATGCTTGGGCTGAAGCATTCTTCTTAGTGACTGTTTGTTTTGTTTCTGCTTGAAAAGTATCGATAAACTGTGCTTGAGTGATACCTTGGCTAGCAAAAAGGGCCTCAACCTCATAGGGAGCTAAGGCTGTATAGCTCGTAAAGTCGATTTTTGACCAAATTTCTTGTAATTCCTGATTGGCTTTTTTGGCTAAGGCGCTCACTTCATCAGCTCCAGTTCTTGCTGCTGTAGCCATAGATGATGATAAGATAGAACCCTGAGCTGCATCTAAGTATATTTCCTCAGAGCTACTAATACCACCTGATAACCATTTTGACTTCAAGTCCTTGTAATGAGCCATTCCTCGGAGACTGTTGACATAGGCTCGATAAACGCCACTAATCAAGGGCTTCCCACCTTTGCCGTCTACAAGTTGACCAGTTACAGGGTCAAACTCCCAGTCCTCAATTTTATGGCTCGAACCATCAATCCAATGAATCGTGCTAGGCATAGAATTTGTAATATCAATCGGACTATTATACCATTCTGGATGGTTGAAATCATTCCCAATTACTACATCATCATTTTTTCTACGGTAATCTATAAACATAGAAGGATTATTTTCAATAAAAGCTTTTTCTTCCAGTGTGAGTGCACCATATTTAAACCAAGCATTAAAGGTGGTTGTAGGAATGTGGTATTTAGCTCCTACCTTTAGCATATAAGACCCTTGTGAATAGCCTGATAGTTGACTGACTTCATATCTGGGATCATCCATAATTTCTTTTACGAATTGGTCAGCAACCTTATATTGCGGAGATAAATAAGTTTGCCTTGCAATTATGGCACTATTGACGTCGCGTGAGCTGAACATAGTTTTATTCACCGGACTATCAGGATCCGTTCCAGCAGCAATCACAGCTACATTTTTATAATCTGGTTTGCCGTTGACAATAGGTGCAACTGCCAGTCCATCAAAACCTGTTTCAGTGTCAGACTTAGTGGCAACAACACGGAATTCTTGACCATCGGAGGTGGTTATAGTGTTAGTTTCATCCGAAGATAACTTATCATTTGTTTTGGCTACAACTTTCTTTTCAACTTCCCTTTCAGCATATTCAAAATTTACACTATAAACATTTTTTCCGTGATTTAATTCATTGAGTTGTTTATCAGTATAAGTGTATACCATTAATATTCTCCTTCTGAACCATCTGAATAAATAATTTTTGTGAGTTTACTAGTCTTACCCAAGTGACTATTTAAAAATTCTCGGTCCTCTTTTCTATCCTCTCTCTCTAAAGATACATCAGAAATACGTTTATCTTTTTTTGAATAATTAATTTTATATTTTATGCTTCTCTCGTTAAAATATAGTTCAACTACGCAAGTCCAACTTCCTGGAGGATTTGTGTAGTTTGCATTAGAAAATCTAATTTCTTTAATACCCTCATAACTATCTTTTAAAGTTTCAACCAGACTAACTTCATACTCTCTATTTCGACGCTCTTCTTGGGATTTCCCTAACATACTAAACATAAAAACACCTCCTGCTGTGATGGCTACGACTAACAAAACGATTAGTAGCTTTTTACGGCTTTTTTTCATTCCAGAATTGTTCATTTGAGTTTTTCTCCTTTTTCTTATTATACTATAAGATCAGTCTACATTACACTATAATAAGAAAAAGTTATTTTACATCTATCAATCATAGTAGGACTCTCTGGATCCGTCCCTGCAGCAATCACCGCTACATTTTTATAATCAAGTTCGCCGTTCATAATAGGTGCAACTGCCAGTCCATCAAATCCCGATACTGGTTCAGACTTAGTGGCAACAACACGGAATTCTTGACCATCGGAAGTGGTTATGGTGTTGGTTTAGTTTTTATTATTTGGATTATCTGTCACAAATTTCTTTTTATTGCGTTCTGAAAATTCTTTATTAACACTATAGACCGCAAAATCTTGGTTTAAATTATTCAATTGATTATCAGTATAATTAAATACCATTATTGTTCTCTTATTTCACCATTTGAATATCGTACTAATATTGTAGAATCTGTTTTACCAATGTGTTTTTGAAGTATCGACCATTGTTGATCAATTTCTTCATTAGTATTTCCTTTCATAAGACCATCATGGTTTTCTTTATAGGTTAATCTGTGATTAATTCCATAAGTAATAGTTTGACTATCATTGAACTTTACTGAAATATCACAAGACCACGAACCCGGTTTGTCATTATAGTAAGGATCCATAATCTTAATCTCCTTAATCCCTTGGTAGGAATTCTTTAACGCATTAACCAGACTTACTTCATATTCTCTATTTCGACGCTCTTCTTGAGACTTCCCTAACAATCTAAACATAAAAATAGCTCCTGCTGTGATGGCTACGAGTAACAAAATGATTAGTAGTCTTATATATCTTTTTTTATTGCTGGAAATATTCATTTAAGCTTTTCTCCTTTTTCTCCTTGAAAACTCTTCGTTCACACTATAAACAGCATAATCTTGGTTTAAATTATTCAATTGTTCATCAGTATAATGGAAATTCATCATAGTTCTCCTTGTTCACTATCAGAATAAGTAATTTTCACTGACTTTAAAGTTTTCCCTCTATGAGTTTCTAAATACTGCCAATCTTCGTTTGTTTCTTGACGTCCGCCATAATTGGTTTTATAGTTTAAATGATGATTAATTCCATATGAAAGAGTTCTTTCATCATTAAATTTGATTTCTACATCACAAGACCACGAACCCGGAGGGCTTGTGTATTCTGGATTAGAAATCTTAATCTCCTCAATCCCTTGGTAGGAATTCTTTAACGCATTAACCAGACTCACTTCGTACTCTCTATTTCGACGCTCTTCTTGGGATTTCCCTAACATGCTAAACATAAATATACCTCCTGCTGTGATAATTGCGAGTGACAAAACGATTAGTAGCCTTTTATGGCTTTTTTTATTGCTGGAATTATTCATTTAAGCTTTTCCCCTTTTTCTTATTATACTATATTTTAATTAATTTTAACGATATAAGAAGTAAAAACCGATCTCTGCTCGAGAATCGGTTTCTAAAGTAATTTATTGAAAATCCAGAACTTAAAATACATAAAATAAATTATGCAAATACCACCTATAACAACAAATTCTTTACTTTTCCAATTTCACTTTTTGGAATCACTAGGTGAATCATATCACCCAGATACATTCTGGTTGAGCCGTTAACTGTTTGGCTTTTGCCATTATGGACTTGGGTGGTGATGAGTACGTTATGTGGCAAGTTGAGCTCGTGAACCTGTTTTCCAGCGATTTTGTCAGATACAGGGATTTCAATGAGGGTAACTTCTCCTTCGTCTGTCGCTTCTTCTGGTAGCATTTTTTCTAGCATAGCTTCATAGACTGGAGCACCCTTGAGCAGATCCATGACGATGTAGGCGACTAAGGTCACTAAGCCAAGTGGCATGAGGTTGCGAATATCTCCAACCATCTCGGTTACGAGTATCATAGCGGTTAAGGGAGCCTTGGATATTGCCCCAAAGTAGCCACTCATTCCCAGAATGACAAATATAGGGAATTGTTCCTGACTGACAAGCCCAAGATTGACACAAATGACACCAACTAGGGCACCAAGTAAGGACCCAAGCGCCAGAATGGGAAGGAAAATTCCTCCTGGGAGGCCACTTCCATAACTAATCATACTCCAAATAAAGCGGATCAAAAAGTATGCTAATAGAACCTGAAAACTAAAATCTAGCTCAGTCAAAGAAAGAACGACCTGATTTCCACCACCAAGAATTTGTGGCAAGAAAATCCCGACTGGTATGATAAGGATAAAGGCTAGGATTGGATAATAAGCTTTATCCAAATGAATTTTTTGACCAATCCAGTCATAAATTCGACCAACATTGAGTACAGCTTTCTCATAGAGAAAACCAGAAAGCCCGAGAAAAACTCCCATAAGGAGGTAAATCCAATACTGGTCTAGGTTCATGAGAGGAATGTTGTCTGGCATATCCAGTACGGGTGTTAAGCCAAATATGAGCAGAGAAACAAAGTTTGCTACGAGACTAGCTGCTAGAGTCGAGACCCAAAAAAAGCGGGAAAAATGGTGATAGACTTCTTCTACAACAAAGAGGAGACCTGCGATTGGTGCATTAAAGGCAGTGGCTAAACCTGCAGCAGCTCCACTGGCAATCAGGGAACGTTCTTCAACTGGGCTAGATTTTAGCCACTTGGCAATACCTTTACCACCAACTGCTCCAAGTTGAATACTTGGCCCTTCTCGACCTAGCATAAGGCCACTGGCAATAGCAAGAATACCTAGAATATATTTTTTCCAGAGGACACTCCACCAGTTAAGAATCATCAGTCCCTTTAGTTCGGCTTCGACTTGAGGAATTCCTGAACCCTTAATATCTTTTTCTGACCGAGTCAGTTTCGCACTGAGCCAGCAAACGATTAAATAAAATAGACCAATGATAAAAAGATTGCGCACTAGGTGCGCTTGATCTTGATAGAGTACTTGTATCAGGTGGAAGCCCTTTTCGATTAAGAAACGAAAAGATCCGACGATTAGCCCGACGACGAGACCGACAATGATTCCTCGTCCAACTTGGGATAATATGGTGCTTGAGGCAAAGGCAAATTCTTTCTTGGAACTGAGTGTTTCTGACTGTTCCTCCATAATCATTTCCTCTTATTTGTCTTTCTTAGTTGAAACCAGTGTTTTGACTGGTTCAAAACTGGTACGATGAATTGGGGTGACACCTAGTTTTTCCAGTCCTTCTAGATGTTTAGCTGTTCCATAGCCAGCATTAGCCGTGAAATCATAGCCAGGATATTGGTCATCATAGTCCTTCATAATATTATCCCGTGTCACCTTGGCCACTATAGATGCGGCTGCGATAGAGAGGGAGTTGGCATCTCCCTTGATGATCGCTGTTTGGGAAATAGGTAAATCAAGCTGCATGGCATCTATCAAAAGGTGCTCAGGTTGGGGGCTGAGCTGAGAGATTGCTTCTTTCATAGCAAGCTTGGTTGCTTCATAGATATTGACTTGGTCGATGACTTGATTATCCATGATACCAATTCCGATTGACAGGGCTTGGTTTTGAACGGCTTGGAAAATTTCAAGATGTTTCTTTTTGGGGATCTTCTTGCTATCGTTGAGGCCTCTAATCTTACAATTTTTTGGTAAAATAACGGCTGCAGCGACTACAGGTCCAGCCAGAGGACCACGACCGACCTCGTCAACACCTGCTATTAGGGTCAATCCTTGTTTGTAAAGCTCTTTTTCATAGGAAAGCATAGTTTCCAGGCGAAGGTCTTCATCCAGTTCAGCCTGAATAGCTTTTTTTCGCTTGTTGATTTCCTTTTGAACTCCAGAACGAGGATCTTTTTCGAATTCCAGAAAAAGAGGATTGTCTAAGTCTTTGACAGTGGCAAGAAGTTCTCTGATTTCTTTAATCGTCGTCATCGATGTCGTCCAATGTATCTAAGGTGTAGTTACCGAGTTTTCCATCACGGACTTCCTTCACGAAAAGACTGTAAAAGCGGTCGTAGTCGTCTCGGAAACCAAGGGCACGTGTCATATCCATAATAATAACAGGAGCTTCTTCTTCAATTTTCATTTGCTTGAAACGTTCAGCTAGCTTTTCTGGATAATGTTTTTTGAAATAATTGAGACCAAAAATGGTCACCTCATCCATAGGAAGCAACTGGTCTTTGATAGCTCCAGTCAAGGCTAGTTTGAGTGCGACAGCATCATCTTCGAACTTAGGCCAAAGAATCCCTGGTGTATCTAGGATTTCAAGGTCTTTATTGGTTTTGAGCCATTGTTGCCCCTTGGTAACACCTGGTTTATTGCCGACAACTGCAATCTTTTTCCCAGCCAAACGGTTCATGAGAGTTGACTTACCGGCATTTGGAATTCCGATAATCATAGTACGCAAGGTTTCAATTTGAATACCACGTTCTTTCTGACGAGCAATCTTGTCAGCCATGAGTTTTTTCGCTGCATCTGTCACAACTTTTATAGTCACTTGCTCTTTGGAATTGATAGCCAGTGTTTGAATTCCCTGTGATTCAAAGTACTGACGCCATTCTTTGGTCATTGCTGGATCAGCCAGGTCTGCCTTGTTCAAAATCAAGAGTTTTGGTTTATCACCAACAATTTTATTTAACATAGGATTTTGACTAGATAGAGGTAAGCGAGCATCCACCAAAATCGTCACAAAATCAACAAATTTTAAATTCTCCTGAACCTGTCGCCGAGCCTTAGACATGTGGCCCGGAAACCATTGAATAGTAGCCATAATATTTTCCCCTTCCGACTAAAAAAACGTAATAAAACGTTTTCTTTCTCACCATCTATTCTATCATAAATTAGGTGCTTTTGCACAGACTTTGACTAAAATAAAATCACACTATATCACATAACTTAATTTATGTAATTAAATGTTTACTTGACTTTTTTTGCTGACAGGTATATACTTAGTGTATACAAATTCGCGGAGGTAGAGCGATGAATACAGTAAAGACTCGGAAGGTGGGAAATTCTCTCACTGTGACCATTCCTAAAAATTTGGGTATGACGGAAGGTCAAGAAATGGTTGTCTACAAAGGAGTTGATGGGGTTATTGTCTTGGCTCCTAAGCTAAAAGATCCTTTTGATGGGATTGCTGATTTGAGAATGACAAATGATTTTAAAGGGGTAAGGTCACTTGATAGCGAAATCTGAGTATATTCCTGAAAAGCAGGATATCATTTGGTTGGACTTTGATCCATCAGTCGGTCGGGAGATTCAGAAAAGGCGACCTGCCTTGGTTGTTTCTAGGAGAGAATATGCCTTGCAAACTGGTTTTGTGGCTGTCTGTCCCATTACCCATGGTCAAAAACATTTAGCAGAAAAAGGCCTGCTCGTTCCTGTCTCGTCGGATAAGGTAGATGGTGCCGTCAATCCATTTCAACTGTATACCTTTGATTTTCGGATGCGCAATGCTCAAAAAATAACAAGAATGGACACGCAGTGTTTTCAGAAAGTCGTCCAACTTTACCAGTACATCTTCGGAGATACATAAATCCTACCATGCATAGACAAGGTAGGATTTTTTCTATATGAGCAACCTATCTAAAAATGGGTGAAGGCAGTTTGTCAAAATACCTCTAATCCAGCTTTCTTGGGCTGATGATAGATGTTCTGCCTGAAGGCATTCTTTTAGAAAATCTCGGACTTGTTCTGGTGCAATCTCAAACTCAAAGGCCTTCATCTTGTAGAAAAAGTCGATGAGATGCTCAGATAAGTAATCATTTGAAAAAGGTACTTCACCACTTTTTCGGTATTCTAATAAGAGTCGAGAAAATCTAGCTTTTTCATCAGGTAAATCACGAAAATAGGAATTAAGAAGCCAAGTCTGCTTCTGCTTTCTTTCAATAGGATCTTGATTTGAAATTCGCTGATCCTTTTCCAGCTCCTTTTGGTTTTGTTTAGCCTTGATAGCCCGTTCGTCTCTATTCTTACCAAAGAGGATTTTTTCCCACTTTCGTTCTTCTTGGGTTAGGGTTTCTGTAAAGCCAAAGTAATCTTGATAGGCTCGTTCTGCAGGCCCCATGGCAAGGATGAGGTTGTCAGCGTATTGCTTAGCGATTTTATCTCTTTTCTTGCGTTCTTTCTCTGCTTGAATCCGTAAATGCTGCTCGTAGTCGATTTTCTCCTTGCCTAGTTTGACAAGGTAGAGTTGGTCATCGGTCTTACCAAGTAGAAAAGGTTTGATACACTTTTCCAGCACTTCTTCCATACGAGCCTTTTTCTTTGGCTCTGCCTTGGTCCAACTTCCGCCTTGAAAGACTTCTAGGAAGAGCTGATAATCTTTCTCAGGCGCGAATTGATTGCCACGATTGGCTTTGAAAACCCCTTTTTTCCAAAACCAATTTAGAAGTCGTTCGTCAAAGTCGCTTTTATTGATCTTGATTTTTCCTTTTTTTTGAGCCTTTTTGGTTAAATTTTCAACTTTTCTGAGCAGTTTTTCTTCCTCTTCGAGTTGCTGATCGAGGCTAATACGATGAAAATGGCGAACACAGTCGCTTCCGATTGGAAAGAGGCGTTGACCTGTGATACCATTAAATAGTTCGTAGGCGTATTTTATGGTATTTCCACAGACGCAATTGCTACGGCCAATGCCATTAAAAATCAAGGAAACTTCATTCCATTCCTTAGTTGCCTGATCCCAAGTATCGGCTTTTGAAGCTTGTAAAACTGCATCGTGTAGGGATTTTCTAACTGGAAGTGGCATGAGGTCTCCTTTCTAGGTTATACTTTTACAACTTGAACCTCGTCTTTGCCGAGCAAAATCAAGTATTTTTCTATGTTTTCAATCAAATAGGCTCGTGATAAGGCCTCACCATATAGGGCTAACTGACCACGATAGCGGTCTATGAGTTGACTTGGTTCATCGTAACGATCTGTTTTGTAGTCGAAAAGAACGATACGATCATCATAAAGCAAATAGCCGTCCAAGATCCCACGGACAACAAAGTCCTCCTGACTCTTTTGATCTCTTTTGAGCATGGAGAAGGGTTGCTCGCGATAGAGATGGTCGGTATGAGCGAGAATTTCCTGACCAAGTGCTGTGTCAAAGAATGCAAGAATTTTCGCAAGATTAATTTTGTCTCTGACAGCTGGACTAGCCTGAACTTGTTTGAGAGTTTCTGTCAGACTAGCAAGTGTTGGTTTCTGACTGAGATCAATTCTCTGCATGAGTTCGTGAGTGGCACTACCAATCTCGGCTCCTGTTACATTTTCTTTGGTTGAAAAAACTGGCAAATCAAAGCTGATTTTCTTCTCAGTTGATTTGGTTTGGTTAGTAATTTCTACCCCTTCCATATCCATAACGGGTTCGTAGAATTTCTTGATTTGGCTTGGAGTTTGAACACTCGGTAGTTCAATGGCTGCGCGGTGAAGAGTATTATAAACTTCCACCTCTTTCAGCATTTCAAGGGCTTCTTTGATGGTCTCAGACTGGCGGTTGTCTGCTTGAGAACTATCTTGGAGAGGGCTCTTATTTTCCAATTCTCCGATAGCTTTTCTAGTCAACTGGTCTTCACCAACAAAACGATAGCTAAAGTTGAGATTTTCCTTGGCAAATACTTTAGAAATAGCCCAGATCCAATCTTGAAAATTCTTGGCTTGCAGTCTGGTATTGCTATCTAATTTTCCTCTCTCAGCTGCTGGATATTCCTTTGCTTCCAGCTTTTCACGAGAGCCCTTGCCAACAAGATAAACCTTTTTCTCTGCCCGAGTCATGGCAACATACAGCAAACGCATCTGCTCTGAATAGCTAGCCAGTTGCAGTTCTTCTTCATTCTGCGTATAAGTAAGGCTAGGAATGGAGAGTTTGAGGGTTTTAGGATAGTGGGCTTCTACTGCTCCTGTTTCCACCTTGGCTATGTATTTGACACCAAGCCCATTTTGACGGCTGAGAATGACGTCTGACATTGAGTCGTGCTTGTTGAAGTCCTGATCCATGTTGAGGATAAAGACATAAGGAAACTCCAGTCCTTTGCTCTTGTGAATGGTCATGAGTTCTACTGCATCTTTAGGCGGAGCGACGGCTACGCTTGCGAGATCGTGCTGGGCTTCTAGGACTTGGTCAATCATACGGATAAAACGAGATAAGCCCTTGAAATTACTCTTTTCAAACTGGTCAGCACGCAGCGCTAGGGCGTAGAGATTAGCCTGCCTAGCAGGACCATTTGGCAAAGCTCCAACATAGTCATAATAAAAACGGTCGTTATAAATCTTCCAAATCAAGTCATAGAGAGAGTGGGTTTTGGCATACAGGCGCCAAGAAGACAAGATATCCATGAACTGACTTAATTTTTCTGCTAGAGCTGTATGAATTAACTCTTTCTGGCTTGTTGCCTGTTTTTGAGCGTTAGCTAGTTTCTCATAGAGATTTTCTTGGATTTTATTCTCTGCTTTCTGAAGGGATAAGCGTGCCAACTCGTCCTCATCAAAACCAAACATAGGAGACTTCATCAGGGCAACCAAGGCATAGTCTTGCAGGGGATTGTGAATGACACGAAGAGTGTCTAGCATGACTTGTACTTCTAAGGATTGGAGATAATTGTTTTGCTCACCGTCAGTTTTGACAGGAATCCCATACTCAGACAGGGCAAGTAGAATCTGGTCATTTCGACTGCGGCTGGAAGTCAAAAGGGCAATTTCCTTAAAGGCTACACCTTTTTCCTGATGAAGCTTCAAGATTTCCTTGATGACCAGGCGCATTTCCCCTGTGAGTCTTGTTTCTAGTTGGCTCTCTTCTTCCTCTTGCTCACTGTCGTCCTTATCGTATAGGAGAAATTCTGCCTTGTTCTCAGAATTGGGAGTTAGTTTGGCGTTGGCAAAAACAAGCTGATGCATGCTGTCATAGTTAATTTCGCCGACCTCTTGGTCCATGAGCCGTTCAAAGACATGGTTGGTTGCTGACAGCACTTCTGAACTACTACGGAAATTTTCTTTAAGAAGAATCAACTTGCCTTCTTGAGGATTTTTCGTATAGCGTTGGAATTTCTCATTGAAAATCTGTGGATCTGCCTGACGGAAACGGTAGATGGACTGCTTGATATCCCCCACCATAAAGCGATTGTGGCCATTAGACAGCAATTCCAGCATCCGTTCTTGAATGTGATTGGTATCCTGATACTCATCGACCATGGCTTCGTGGAATCGTTCCTGATAAGCCTCGCGGACTTGTGGGAAATTCTCTAAAATCTCAATGGTGAAATGGCTGATATCAGCGAATTCAAAAGCATTTTCCTGGTGTTTACGTTCCCGATAAGCCTCCACAAAATCACTCAGAAAGGTTTGGAAAGTTTTAGCTAACTCCCATGTGTCTTCATGATAACGTTCTTGGTAGTCGAGAACTGTTATCTGATCCGCCAGTTGTCCTAGTTTAGCAAACTGGGCCTTTCTCTCATCGTTATAGGCATCAGCCAGTGGCTTCAAATCGGCCTTACGACTGGAATTAGCCAGAGCTCGACCATTTTTCTCCTTCGAGATGGCAACAATACGCGCAAGCACTGCTTGATAAGCCTGGCTATCCGACTCTTGATTTAAGGAGCCAATTTCATCCAGAACCAGCTGCACATTTTCTAAATAGGCAGCTTTGAGAAACTCCTTGGCATCATTATCCAGATGATAACGGAAGAAACCTTCCATGTTCCAAAGCGCTTGTTTGATTTGCTCAGTCAGTTTGTCTTTTTCAATTAAAAAGTCAGCTGTTTCAAATCCTTTGAGAAAAGAGTCGCTCAACCATTTCTGAGGACTGCTGGTGGATTGGAGGAAATCATAGATTTTGTAGACTTGTTGGCGCAGACCTCGTTCATCCTTGCCTCGTCCAGCAAAGTTCTTCACCAAGCTACCAAATTTCTCTTTATTCTCGCCTTGGTAATGCTCTTCAAAGACCTGATGAAAAACTTCGTTCTTTAAGAGTAACTGTTCGCTTTCATTTTGTAGAATACGAAAATTAGGTGCGATATCAATCAGATAGCCATGTTTGCCAAGGAATTTTTGTGTGAAAGAGTCCATGGTTCCGATGGCAGCGTTTGGCAGGTCTGCCAACTGACGCCCCAAGTGTTGTTTGAGATCAACATCGCTACTTTCTTGGATTTGTTGGCTGATTTTTTTCTCCAAACGTTCTTTGAGTTCGGTCGCAGCCTTAACAGTAAAGGTCGAGATAAAGAGTTGGCGAATTTCCACACCACGCGTTAATTGGTCAAGAATGCGCTCTGCCATAACAAAGGTCTTCCCTGAACCAGCAGACGCTGAGACTAGGATATTCTGGCCAGCAGTGTAGATGGCTTCGATTTGCTCGGCAGTTTTCTTCTGTTCCTTGCTCGAACTCGCTTCTGCCTCTTGCAGTTTTTGAATTTCTTCCTCACTTAAAAAGGAAATGGGCTTCATCGATTCAACTCCTCTCTTATTTTTTCAAACCAAGCTTGCTTGAGTTTTTCTCCGACAAGGCGCTTGCCATCAGCTAAGTCCAACTTCTTTAGGAAGCGGGCTTGTCCCAAGTGGTAATTGGCTTCAAAACCAGTAATAGCCTGATGTTGCTGGACGTATGGGGCAATATTTCTGCCGTTCTCTGTGTATGGATTGATAGCGAACTGGCCTTCTAAAATCCTCTCAGCTGCCTTCTTGTACAGATGGGCATTATAGTCTAGTAGGAGCTGAAATTCCTCGTCTGTAAGCTGATTAGCCTTGTTTTTGTTGTAAAATTCGCCCAAGTGACTGCTTTCTTTTTCTAAAAAGAGTCCTTGGTATTTCATTGATTTGCTGGCTTCTGCTACTGCTCCAGCCAAACTTTTAACGGTTAGCAGAGATTGGACAGGTTCAGTCATTTCCAAGTACATAGCGCCGAAAAAGTTCTGCTCCCCTTGACTTTTTAGGGCAGCAAGATAGGTTGGCAACTGGGAATTAAGCCCATTGAAGAAATGAGGGAACTGGAACTGGGTCAAACTAGACTTATAGTCCACCACTCCTAGCGCTCCATCAGCTTTCAGGCGGTCAATACGGTCAACCTTGCCTCGCACATAGACACTCCGACCATTATCCAATTGAATAAATGCCTGATCCTTGCCACCAAATGTTGCCTCCTCTTGAATGGTTTCAATGGCTGGATTATGACGAAGGATGTGGCCCGTAGTTCGTGCAACATCAAGCAGAACTTCCTTGGTAAACTGGGCTTCCAAACTTTCTTGATAAATAGCTTCAAATTCGCGTTCTTGGCTGGTTTCCTTAATAGCCTGCTCCAAACGTTGGTCAAATGGATTTTCAGCAGGGAGTTTCAAGGCACGTTCAAAGATACGGTGTAAGAAATTCCCATGACTGCGAGCATCAGGACGTAGGCGCAATTCTTCCTGCAAACCTAAGACATAACGGAGGAAATAACTGTATTCATTGCGGTAAAACTCTGTTAAACCAGAAGTAGACAGGTAAAACTCCTTGTCAGCGGGATAGAGAGCCTGCAAGGTCTCTTTTTCTAATGGCTTGCTGCTTGGGCTAGTTGGGATAGCTGGATTTGTAAGACCTTTTTGATCTAGTTTTTTACCCATGACACGTGCTAGAACCTTGACAAAGGTCAAATCTTGCTCCCTATCACTCATCTCACCCTGCTGGTGATAGGCAACTAAGCTAGACAAGAGACTGTGATATGACCCCATATCATCCTTAGACAGACCTTTGTGATGAATCTTCTTCTCTATCCGGCTAAATCCAAAACTCACCAGTTCCTGAAGATAGGCCGATTCCTTGCTCTCATTTTCATTGAGGAGACTTGGAGCGGATAACACCAACTGCTTACGAGCAGCATTGACTAAGGAAAGCATGGTATAGCGATTTTTCTTGAGGTTTTCACTACTTGCAATCAGTAATTGCGCTCCATCCTCAGTTGCTTGGTTTAGACTTTGTCTTTCTTCATCTGTCAAAAGACTGGTGTTTTGCGCGATTTTTGGTAAATGATCCTGAGTCAGCCCAATGGCGTAGACAAAGTCAGCAGTCAGTGGTGCAATCAAATCATAACTCTGCACCAGAACAGTGTCCACTGTCGCTGGAATGGTGCGATACTGGGACAAACTCATTCCAGAATGGAGCAAGGCTAGAAAGTCCTCTAGATTAACTTGTGAACCAGAAAAAACTGTCGCAAATTGTTCTAAAACATGGCAGAAAGCCTTCCAAACTTCGGCTTGTCTTTCCTGTTCAAGAGCTTCCATGGTAGCTGTCAATTCTTGCATCTGCTTGCTTAAAGCAGCATTTTTTAGAAAAGTATTCCACTTTTGCAAGAGATTTTCAGCCTTTTGCTTCCGACTGGCAAATAAGGTTTCAAGTGGCGCCAAAACGCGCAGACGAATAGCGTTCAAACGTTCCAAATCGAATTTTCCATGGTGAGATTTTGTGAAGGTCTGCTGAAAAGCTGGCAAGCCATTGATGCCAAGATAGCGGAGATATTGTTCAAAAGCATCAATATCAGCCTGACTAAGGTCAGTATACAGACCAGTTCTGAGGAGATTAATCAAATCCTCCTGACGGAAACGGTAGCGTTTCAAACGCAAAATAGATTCGACATACTGAGTCAAAGGGTGGTGGGCCATGGATTCACTTCTACCTAGATAGAAAGGAATCTGGTACTGGTCAAAAATGGTCTTTAAGGACAACTGATAAGAAGCCACATCTCCTAACAGAATACGAAAATGCTTGTAACTCAAGTCTGGATCGTCATGTAATTTCTGACGAATACTACGCGCTACCAACTCCAACTCCTCTTTTTGCGTCAAGCAGGACCAGATTTGCAGATTTTCACGGTCCTTCTCATCGACATCTAAAGCGAGTTCTGAGAAGTCATAAGAAGACTCCAGCAAACGAGAAGCCTTGTCAAAACTATCCATTTTCTCATGTGTCCGAGAACGATCCTGAGCAGGTGTTTGGTATTTTGCCCCCAAATGATGGAGGAATTCCACACTGGCTTGATAGAGATTACCTTCAGTGAACGGACTGGTATAGGCTTTCTTGCTTGCATAGGCTCCAATAACAATCTCAACACCCTTGCCATGGAGTAGATCCACTACACGCTCTTCCTCAGCAGAAAAACGGGTAAAGCCATCAATAACCAAGGCAATCTGACTGAAATCACTACTTACCTTGCCATTTTCAATAGCCTCAATCAAATGGGACAACTGACTTCCCTGAGCCAACTGGCTTTGATTGAGATAAGCAGTTACTTTCTCAAAAATCAAGAGTAAATCTGCTCGTTTATCCTCATCAGTCAAACTTTCCAAGTCCAAAAAACTCATCTGAGCAGTCATCATCTCATGATAAAGTTCAACCAACTGCTGGATAAACTGAGGATCTTGTTTAATCGCACCATAAACTCGCAACTCTTTAGGATCAAGTTCCGCAAGGCATTTATAAAAAGCCATCCCAAGACCGATATCATCCAGACTGGTCGTTGTAGGCAAGTCATTTAAAACCAGATAACGAGCCATTTGAGCAAAGCGCGTGACGGTAATCACAAAAGAAGCCTGCTGGGACAAGCATTCCAGCACGGCACGTTCCTTTTCAAAAGAAAGAGAGTTGGGAGCAATGTAGAAAACCCGCTTGCCTGCAGCAACTAGCTCTTCTGCCTCTCTCGTTAAAATTTCAGTCAAAGAAGTCCGAATATCAGTATAAAGTAATTTCATCTCTGCCTCGTTGGAATTTTTCGTTACCCTCTATTATACCATGATTAGCCCAGCAATCCTTCAAATAAAGTCTTGTTAAAAGTTAGTAACGGTTCTTTCTAGGATTTAAAAATTTGGAAAAGATAAAAGCCACTTTTTCCAGTGGCTTAAAACATTTTTACTTCTTACTCTGATTGGTTTAAAGCGTTTATCACAGTCTCGAATAATTGTTTGCCTTCCGCAGGCATATTAACTATTAACTCATTTATGGACAAATCATAGGCGAATTGAATCATATCGTTAGTTGTCATACCAGGCATATAAGTTTCCAAAATATCTACTGCGAGTGGCTGATCCAATATTTCTTTAAGTGTTGAATCCATCGAATAACGAGCCACACTCAAGTCTGTATCTGTTGGGTATTCATAATGATAGCGACCAGATCCTAGTTCAATGATTTCTTCTTTTTCAGGTAAAACTAACTGAGCATGAGTATTGGTCGGAATTGTCACATCTACTTGAATCTGACCATTTTCACAGCGCCAGTTGACTTCAATCAAACCATACGGTGATTTAAGAGAAGCATTGCCCCAAGAAATTCCCTTGATAAACTGCGGTTGAATACGAAAAACTTTGTATCCTGGCTCGATAATCTGAATACCCGCTAGTTTCTGATGCATCCAAGATCCAATTGAACCATAGGCATAATGGTTAAAGGAATTCATACCAGATTCGTCAAAACTACCATCTTCTTTGAGGGAATTCCAACGCTCCCAAATGGTTGTAGCCCCTTTTTTCACCGCATAAAGCCAAGAAGGATAATCTTCTTTGAGGAAAACTTGTCCTGCTAATTCATGTTGCCCATTCTCCGAAAGAGCATGACAGAGATAAGGCGTACCAATAAATCCTGTTGTTAAATGGTTTTTGTGCTTGTTGAGATTGGTTACTAAGGTTTCCATAACCCGTGAACGATCTTTGCCCTCCACTAGGTTAAAGTAAAGTGCAAGAATGCAAGCTGTTTGGGTTTCAGATACCAAACGTCCAGTACGGGTTGCATATTCATTACGGAAGTCTGACAAAATGTCTTGGTATTGTTGCTGATAATGACTAGCTTCTTCCTTGAAACCCAGTATTTCTGCGGCGTCTGCAACAATTTTTGTGGATACAGCGTAGTAGGCAGACGCGATAAAGTAAATATCTGTTGCCCCAACGCGATCAGAAGATTCTTCCTTATCTAAAGCAACCCAGTCTCCATATTGGAAACCTTGTTGCCACAAATGAATTCCATTTTGTGTTTTGCTAGTGATGTAGTCTACCCATCCCTTCATACTACTATATTGGTCTTCCAAAATACGCTTGTCTCCATAGGCCCGATAGAGTTCCCAAGGGATAATAGTTGCTGCATCACTCCAACCGGCGGCGCCGTCTTGATTGCCAAGGATATTTGGTACAACATGGGGAACTCCGTACTGTTCACTCTGTTCAACTTTAAGATCACGAAGCCACTTTCTAAAAAAGAGAGCACTATTAAAGTTAAAGACAGCAGTACTAGCGAATACCTGAGCATCTCCGGTCCAACCTAATCGTTCGTCCCGCTGCGGACAATCAGTCGGAACGTCTAAGAAATTCCCTCGTTGACCCCATTGGATATTTTGATAGAGGCGGTTAACTAACTTGTTTGAACAGACAAAATCTCCTGTTTTTTCCATATCTGTATGGATAACACAGGCTGTAAAATCACTGAGTTCTATCTCATCTACAAGCCCTTCTACTCGCAAGTAACGGAAGCCGTGGAAGGTAAACTTAGGCATAAAGGTATCGATACCACCACTTGCAATGATGTGGTCCTGAGAGATAGCTTCGCGAAGGTTCTCTGTATAAAAGTTTCCGTCTTTATCCAAAACTTCTGCATGAGAAAAAATAATTTCAGTTCCACGAGGCTGGCTGATTTGGCACTTGACCACACCTGTTAAGTTTTGTCCAAAATCGAGCACAACTTCTCCTTTTGGTGTAATTATTTTCTCGATAGGAGATAGCTCCATAGTCACCCTTGTTGGCTCATTTTCTTGAGCGACTAGCATGTCTTTGCCGTGCTCGAACAAAGAGACAGATTTGCGTGGTTTTGACTTTGCAGTAAAATCAACATGTTCACCCAAATAGATTTCGCTAAGTTGGATAGGTCCTGTTTCATATTGCCAATCTTCATCACTGAATATCCAACGAACAGTTCCATTTTGGTCTTCAAGGCGAATAGCCACCAAGGCGGCAACTTGATCTCCATAATGGTTAGCCTGACCTGCAAAACCAAGAAGTCCTTTGTACCACCCGTTAGCTACGGTCATTTTTAAAGTATTATCAGAAGTCAACTCTTCTGTAATATCATAGGTCTGATACTGTAAACGATGGTGATAACTAGTCCATCCTGGTGCCAAAAAATGGTCTCCTACTTTTTTCCCATTGAGTTCCAACTCATAAGCCCCTAGGGCAGTCGCGTAAATTCTCGCAGACTTAATAAGTTTATCCAATGAAAATTCTATCACATAAACTGGTGCCACGGTACCTAGATCTTCTGAATGGCTAATCCACTGCCAATCCAAATTACTTGGATTCAACAGACCTGTCTCAAATTGTCTCGTGATTTCAGCAGTTTCATCGTGATTATCGACCACTTGAACTTGGACCTGATAAATGGTAGAGGGTTCAAAGTTTGAACCTTTGTATGGAACGTGGATAGATTGTTCAGAAGTTACCACTCCACTATCCCAGACTACTCCATCACTGTTACTGACAAGAATTTGGTAACTCTTTTGAAGGGTATTTTCTTTGTCAGATTCTAATATCCAACTAAAGGCAGGATTTGCTACATCCAAACCAAGTGGATTTGTTTGATATTCGGTTTTTAATTCTTTTAAGCTCAACATGATACCACTCCTTACAGAAATACTTATATTCTCTGAAACATTCATTAGTTAATTTTGATTATTATTCATTCAAAATAATAATCTTTAAAAAACATAGGACTGGAGAATTATTTCCAGTTCTATGTTCACATACTATAATTTCAAACTTAATAGATTGTCACTAGGTTTTACTTGACCTGTTGCAATTGGAGTAATTGATTTATAATCATCTGTATTAGCCACAATAACCATTGTAGTATCATCTAAACCAGCTTCAATAATCTTATTACTGTCAAATGTTCCAAGAAGGTCTCCTGCTTTCACTTGATCTCCTTGTTTCACCTTAAGCTCAAATCCATCGCCATCCATGGTTACAGTATTGATACCAATATGAACGAAGATTTCGGCACCACCTTTTGTTCTAAGACTCAAAGCATGTCCTGTTGCGAATGCAAGTGTAATCTCACCATCTGCAGGAGCATAAACCGCATTTCCAGTTGGTTTAATGGCAAGACCTTGACCAACAACACCATTTGAAAAGACTGGATCGTTAACGTCACTAAGTGAAAGAACAGTTCCTTCAATAGGAGAGCTGATTGTTTCGCTTGCTGTTGGAGCTGTGTGTTGAGATTCAATCTCTACGGCTGCCTCTTCTGATCCTTCATCACCGCCTCGACGAGCTGCGATTGCTGCATAAATTTCAACCATACGACCTTCCAAATCAAACTTGCGAAGTGAGAGGTAGATGATAAGATTTAGAGCAAGTGGAACATAAATTGAAAATGTAAAGATTGCTTGACGAACTGCTTCTGATGCAACAGTCATACTAGCATTATAGCTAGCGACTGCTAAACACCAACCGACCAATGATGAACCAATACCTGTACCAATTTTATTGGCAAAGCTTTGTGCTGCACTAGAACGACCTACCATTTTGATTCCAAATTTATAGTCATTATAGTCTACAACCATGGCCATAAGTACACCAGTTAAAGCCATAACTGGGATATTTGTGAAGGTTGTAACTAAACCAATTGCTGTATTGAAGACAAAATGATAAGGATTTAAGATACGAGCTGCAGTCAAAACAGTCGCAATAAGAGCCATAACTTTTAAAAGTTTTGTTGGACCAAATTTTTTCACTAGTGGAGTAAGAAGTATAAATCCTAAAATACTAGGGATAAGACCCAACCCTCCCATAACGGCTACTAAATTGTCATTACCATAGATCCACTTCGCATAGTAAGTACCAGAAGTTCCTGTTAATCCAAATGAAACTTGTGAAGCAAAGTTAATAATAAGAAGCAAAACCCAGTATTTGTTTTGAAGCAATTTACCAAGCGAATCTTTAAAGCTTATTTTTTCTTCTTCTTCAACTACGACTGTTTCTTCTTGAGTTTGGCGACTATCTACCGCTGACTCACGAGAATATTTGTAACAAATTAACATTGACAGGATGATTAAGGCACCAAAGACAGATGCTAATTTAATCCAAGCACTTTGGTCACCACCCAAAATATTGGTAACTGGAATAACCATGATAGAGATAATCATCCCTGAAACATAACCAGCTGCTGCACGCCAAGTACCAATATTACTGCGTTCTTCCTGACTACGAGTTCTGACGATTTGCAAAGATGTATAAGGAACTGAGACTGCTGTGTACAAAATAGAGGTTAGAAGCAAGTTCATAATCATAACGTAGCCCAAACGGAACCAGTCTGCACCTGTTGGAACGGTAAACATTGCTACCAAGAGCAAACCCGCTGGAACACCAGCTTTCAAGAGCCATGGACGGTACTTTTCTTTACCTGCTGGAGTATTATCCACAATTGATCCCATGATCAAATCTGTAAAGGCGTCAATCACACGATTAATCATGAAGACCGTTGCAATAGCACCTGTAGCTAAACCTACTTTGTCTGTATAAAAGTAAGTTAGTTGCCCAATCAACCCTGAAATAATGTTCAGAGAGAACATCCCTAGCGAATCTGCAAAGTAATCACGAATGCGCATTACTTTTTGAATACCATCACGGTCATAACGGATAGCGTTTTTATTCTTTTTACCCACGATATTTTCCTCCTATAAGTAGGTTTGTATTACTGATTTAAAGCTACTACTAAGCCTTCCAACATTGATTTTTCAATACCAGGAACAAAGCTCAAGAGCTGTCTCAATGGCATTCCTTCCATCATTGCCTGCATCATTTCACCACTAACAGCGTCTGATTCACTATTTTCAGCAATCTGTTTTGCATCTTCATTTCCTGCAAAGGCTCCTCCCATTAGCTGTTCAAAGATTGGGCCAGCATGTTTATCTGCCAAAATTTCTCCAATAGTTGAATTGAGATGGAATACTTTTCTCGGTGTTTGTGCAGGAGATACCTTCACATCTGCAACTAAAACTTTCTCTACAGCAGACTTGGCAATAATCACTTGATACTGACCGTCTTCCACTAACCAGTCATGTGCTTCTAAATCCCAGTAGGCAAACGCACGTTTGTCCAATTCGAATGTGACTGTCTTAGTCTCACCAGGCTCAAGACCTATTTTATCGAAAGCACGTAATTCTAGACTAGGTCGAATGATGGTGCTGGTTGGTGTTGCGACATAGACCTGCACGACTTCTTTTCCAAAACGCTTTCCTGTATTGGTCACATCGACACTTACAAAAAGTTTCTCTGTATCTGTTAGTTCTGATTGACTAAGTACGAGATTGTCGTAACGGAAGTCAGTATAAGATAAACCATGACCGAATGGGAAGAGGACTGGCATTTCTTTAGAAGTATAGTAACGATACCCCACAAAGACTCCTTCTGTGTAGTGAGATTTATCCTTTTCGCCACCGTAATGGAGATAGCAAGGCGTATCTTGCAAGCGAAGTGGGAAAGTTTCAGCTAGACGTCCACTTGGATTCGCCTTGCCATAGAGCAAGTTTACAGTTGCTTCACCAACTGCTTGTCCACCAAGGTAAACTTCAAGGGCTCCTTTCACCTTATCAATCCAAGGCATTTCAACTGCCGCCCCATTATGAAGGACAACGATAAGATTTTCTTGGACTTGACTCAATTTATCCAACAAGTCTACTTGATTCGCTGGTAGTTGCATGTGCTTACGATCGTACCCTTCTGATTCGTAACGATCTGGTAAACCGATAAAGAGAACTGCAACATCGGACTTTTTAGCCAAATCAAGCGCTTCTACTTCTAACTCTTCAACAGCAACATCTAAAGCATCGTCATAACCTCTAGCATATTGAACATCCAATCCAGTTGTTGCTTCCAAAGCAGATCCGACTTTAAAACTATTGATGTGCGAGGAGCCACCACCTTGATAACGTGGAGCCTCAGCATATTGTCCAATGAAGGCAACCTTTTGATCAGGCTTCAAAGGCAAAATATGATCTTTATTCTTTAACAGAATACTTGATTCTTCAGCTAACTCGCGCGCCACTTGGTGATCTGTTTCACGATCAAAAACAGCTGTCTCATCTCGATTGTCAACATATTTAAAGACGATGTTTAATAATCGTTTAACAGCCCGATCAAGAACTTCTTCATCAAGTTCACCAGATTCAACCGCAGCTACAATTTCTTTATCCGTGCGGTCAGACATGCTTGGCATTTCCAATTCACAACCAGCTTTAAGTCCATCTACACGATCGTTCATTGCACCCCAGTCAGTCATAACATATCCGTCAAAACCCCACTCATCACGAAGAATATCTGTCAAGATAAGTTTATTCTCACAAAGATAGGTTCCGTTCAATTTATTGTAGGCTCCCATCATGGTCCAGGGTTTTGCTTCCTTAACCATACTTTCAAAGGAAGCCAGATAGATTTCTCTCATGGTGCGCTCATCCATAATAGAATCACTGGTCATACGGTGGAATTCTTGATTGTTAGCCATGAAATGTTTTGGGCTGGTTGCAACGTTTTTAGCTTGAACTGCTTTGACATAGGCTGTCGCTATTTCAGAAGAAACTAGCGGGTCTTCTGAAAGGTATTCAAAGTTACGTCCACATAAAGGGGAACGTTTAATGTTCATAGCCGGACCCAATATAGTAGAAACGTTCTCAGCCTGACATTCATTAGCTAGTGTTGTTCCAAGCTTGCTGGCGCTTTCTCTATCCCAACTAGAAGCGATTGCGCAACCAGCTGGAAAACAAACAGCAGGAATACTCTCATTTAACCCTAGATGATCCCTTTCTCCTTCCTGCTTACGTAAGCCATGGGGACCATCTGATAACATGACTGACGGAATCCCCAAACGCTCAACCGCTTTGGTATTCCAAAAATCTCTCCCGGAACACAAACTGGCTTTTTCTTCTAAAGTCAGTTGTTGAACTATGTCTTTAATATTTCTTTCTAGCATTGTTTTTCTCCTTTGTTAACGTTTACATTTATATAATATACTTTTTGGAATTCGAATTATTGTAGAAATATATTCTTTTTTATAATTTAATATCTATTTTTAAATTTACCATAAATGATATTTTTTATATTTAAGATAATTTATATAGGTTTACTGCTTCCTTTTAATCAAGTGTTTATAGAAATATAACCATGTAAACTCATCCACAAATCATCTAGAATGAACATTATTTATGGATAAGGTATTTTAAGGGTTGCAAAATTCTATTGTTTTATATAGAATAAAATCATGATTGATATCTTAAACTATTGCAATTCCTTCTATCACGCTAACTACATTCCGATTTCCCACTATAACCACAGTAGGGAATTGATAACAACCTGTCCAACTCAAGTTCACTATTTTAAAAATATTATCCATAAATTTGAAGAGAAAGATGATTTAGCCATCTTATATGTAGCTGGTTTTTCTCTATTTTTTAAAATTAATCTCCAAAAATCTGATGGTATTTTAGTTCTAGGTCCTTTTTGTACAGATAGTCCTAATTCACAAGAGCTGAATAATTTTTTTAATGAATTGGATGTTGCTTATGATGAAAGAAAACAATTAGAACAAGTTATTCGCCAAATACCAATTACGTCTATCAATCAAAGTATTTATATTTTAGATCAGGCCTATACAGCCTTAAAACAAAAACAAATCAATATCTTTGAACACTTTGGACTTATCCTTCCAACCAAGCAGAGTATTCAAGAGGACCTAACAGATCAATTATATGATGCGAAGGAAGAAGCTCGCTATCACAATACCTATTATTTTGAAAAACGAATAAACCAGGCAATTACTAATGGCAATATCAATAAGCTTCATAATTTATTGGTGAAACAAGATCAAACGTATCATACTGGACAATTGTCCACTAATAAACTTCGCCAACTTAAGAATATTTTTATCACAACTACTACTCTAGCAGTTCGTGCAGCAATCGAAGGTGGATTATCTATTGAGAAGGCTTATCAGCTGAGTGACATCTATATTAATGATTGTGAACGATTATCAGACGAAGTAAGTATCTACGGTCTTACCTATACCATGTATATGGATTTTGTGAGACGTGTTGCTGATACCAAGTCACAGTCCAATCTTAGCCAACCTGTAAAAGATGCTTTAGATTACATTGAAAACCATACAAACATCTCATTGACAGTTCAGATGGTTGCAAATCACGTTGGTTTTAGTTATTCTTTCTTTAGCAAACAATTTAAAAGTGAAACGAATAAGACCATTAACGAAGCTATCCTTGAAGCAAAAATCGAAGAAGCTAAGGAATTACTGGCCTTTACAGATAAATCTATTAGCCATATCAGTAGCTATCTAGCTTTTTCAAGTCAGTCATATTTTCAAAATCAATTCAAAAAATCGACCGGATATACACCACTCCAATATAGAAAAGAAAAACGATGAAGAGTGTTATAAAAAAGAATGCTGAAAATATTCTAGCATTCTTTTTTTACATCAATCATCCTTCATCATCCACTTTCATGTGCTGAAAGATATAGAGAAAAAAGTCTTTGGAAACTTCAAAATGTCCATAACGAAGTCGAGAAATATAGTCTCTCCATTCAAGATGCTGTCTGGCTATTTCTATGGAGCAATCTTTGACTGGTTGATAATACTCAACATTTCGTCTAAAGGGAAAGAATCCTTCGAACTGCTCTACTTGATAGGCCTTGTCGTCTATAATTTTACCTACGGCCACAAAAGCCTGTAACTTATCTTGACCATTCATATCGTATTTTGGGCTATAGTATAAAAGGTAGTCACCTTTTTTCATACGATTTAAGGGACCGCCCTTTCCATGACAGACCTGACAAAAATTCCCTTCAACTCCTCTTAAAACATGGTTCTTCGAAACAACTCCTACCCAATATCTAGGCATTTTTATCCTCCAACTCTACTAACATGCGATTAAAAACTTCTCTATCGTTAGATAGTTTTTCAAAAAATTCTTCATCAACACCTTCTACTAAAGGTAAAGCTTGATTGACCTTCTCCGCGCCAGAATTCGTCACTAAGACCAGTTTTGCCCGACTATCCTTTGGGTGTTGATCGCGTCTAATGTAGTCTTTCTTCTCCAGTAGTCTAACAATCTGGGAAACCGTCATGACATCCATACCAGTGAACCGAGCGATATCAACTTGCGTTACATATTTTTCTCTATTAGACAAAAACAAGAGCGAGGTTAAAACGATAAATTGAGGCAAAGTGAGACCAACTGATTTCAAGACTCTTTTTAAGTTGCTTTCCCACTTGTTATAGACTTTGATGAAAAGAAGACCTGTAGATTCTGTTTCATCATTTTTGTAAATTGAATTAAAGTGATACTTTGACATTTTTTCTCCTAAAACATTAAGTATACGTATTATATACGATTTTATTTTCTTTTTCAAGAAAAGGAAAGCCGAATGTTACTATTCTGTCAGACATTTTATAGTCTATATGCTATAATAAAAGCAAAACACCTAGAAAAGGAAGTCTTATGATTAAACTACTAGCCTTGGATATGGACGGAACCCTCCTTAACGAAGCCAAGGAAATCCCACAAGCCCACATTACCGCCATTCACCAGGCCATTGAAAAAGGTGTCAAACTGGTTCTCTGTACAGGTCGCCCGCTTTTCGGTGTCCTCCCCTACTATAAAAAACTAGGATTGGACCTCCAGAATGAGTATGTCATTGTTAATAACGGTTGTTCAACTCACCAGACCAGTGACTGGGGTCTAGTTGACTGGCAAGAACTTAGTCCAGCTGACATTGAATACCTCTATGACCTAGCAGAAAAAAGCGACGTTCAGTTGACTCTTTTTGATGAGAAACATTATTTTGTCCTCGGTGGTAAGCCTAATGAAATTGTTCAAAATGATGCCAAGCTAGTCTTTTCAGACCTGACTGAAATTTCCCTTGAGGAAGCGACTAGTGGTAAGTATCGTATGTTCCAAGGGATGTTTTTGGGTACCAAAGAGCAAACAGATGATTTTGAGCGGCGATTCGCTAAGGAACTCTGCCAACGATTCAGTGGAGTTCGTTCGCAGCCTGTCATTTATGAAGCCATGCCACTTGGAACGACAAAGGCTACTGCTCTTTCTCGACTAGCAGCGATTTTGAAGATCGAGCCCTCAGAAATTATGGCCATGGGCGATGCCAATAACGATATCGAAATGCTTCAGTTTGCGGGACTTGGCATTGCTATGGGAAATGCCAGCGATTATGTCAAATCTTTAGCCAATGACGTTACAGCTAGCAACGAAGAAGACGGCGTTGCGCGTGCCATTGAGAAGTATATTTTATAATTGAGAGGCCCAGTTCATGTCAACTGGGTTTTGTTTTTTTAAGAATCACAAAACTTTAGAAACTCTTTAGAATTACTTGATATTTCTTTGATTTCTATACCTTATACTAAAGTTAGTAAAACAAATCAAAAGGAGAAAATCATGAAAACAGTACTCGAAATTCATGGACTGACCAAACAATTCGGACAACAAGCTATTCTTCAAGATCTTAGTCTAACCATAAAAGAGGGAGATATTTATGGTCTAATTGGAAAAAATGGAGCAGGTAAAACCACTCTTATTAAAATCATTACACAATTATTGTTTGCGGACAAAGGTACAGTTTCCCTCTTTTCTAGCCAAGGACAAAATGAGTGGACCAAGGCTTTATCTCGAGTGGGTTCTGTTATCGAATCACCTGTAGCCCATAATCATTTAACAGCCTACCAAAATCTCAAATATTATTGTATGATACGTCATATTCCAAATGCTGATAAGGTGATTCATGAGACCTTGGACTATGTTGGTTTGTCAGATACAGGGAAAAAAGTTTTTCGTGATTTTTCACTAGGAATGAAACAAAGACTTGGCATTGCCATTGCCCTTCTATCCAAACCCGACTTCCTGATTCTTGATGAACCTATTAACGGTCTCGACCCAATTGGAATCAAAGAATTTCGCCTCATGATCCAGCGGCTCAATCAAGAAAAAGGCATAACTATCCTCATTTCTAGCCATATCTTGTCAGAACTCTATCTCTTAGCTAATCGCTTTGGAATTTTGGATCAAGGTAAGATTATCCGTGAAATCAGTAAAGCTGAATTTGAAACACTGAGTGAGGATTATATTGTGCTTAAAACAAGCGACAAAGAAAGAGCTTGTCAGGTATTGAAAGAACAAATCCAACTCCAATTTAAGGTTGTCAATCCTGACAATGAAATCCATATCTTTGGTAATGAACAAGATGTCAAACAGATTCTCAAGCAACTAACTTTGGCCGATGTTGCTATTGATGAGATTTACTTTGCCCGTCAAAACCTAGAAGAATACTTCACACAATTGGTAGAATAGGAGAAAAATCATGATACATGCCATTCAAGCAGATTTTTACCGTCTTTTCCGCTCCAAAGGATTTTGGATTACAGAATTCATTCTCTTTGTCCTCTTGCTAATGGGTGCCACTATCGGGGCTACAGGACATCTAATGGCAGTAAATACAACACCACCAGAGACTCCAACCCATGGTTGGAATGGGATAGAAGCTCTAATCAACGCGTCCAGCAATGGTTCAAACCTCGTTTTTCTCTGCATTGTTCTAGCATGTCTCGTTCTCGGAGTTGATCTAATCGGCAAGCTCTATAAAAATAGTTTGACTGTTGGCGTTTCTCGTACAGAGTTTTTCCTTGCTAAATCCTTTGTACTAGCAAGTATCGCTCTCTTACAGCTCATCGCCAGCCTTGTGATTGCTTTTGTTCCCTCAACTCTACTAAACGGACTTGGTACGATGCCTGATGGTTTTATTACAAACCTCCTCTTAACGATTTTCCTTCAATTTCTCTGCCTCCTTGCTTGGCTTTCGATTGTTTCCTTCATTCTCTATGTGACTCACTCCTATCTTGCCGTATTTATCGGCTATCTAGTTACCTCTATCATCCTTTCTATTCCAATGCTTGTTTTCCCAGACATTGAAATTCTACGATATTTAATTCTAGATTTTGCCTATGCTATGACTACTAATAGTCAAGCTATTCTCTATACCATCACGGTTTGCGTAACAGTCATACTTTTCTTCTCTTTCAGTGGACTGACTATTTTCAAGAAGAAAAGCTTATAAAAAGGACCTCCTCTAGGATATAGAGGAGGTTTCTTCTGTTAAAAATAAATAAAGACCGAAAACCATTCTCCATCAGCAACTAGCTTCATATCTGCTCCAAGAAGATGAACTAATTCCTCAGTAATATAGAGACCTAAACCAGAGGATTCTTCGGTATCTGACATATTTTCAGAATAAAAACGATTGCTGAGATTGTCTATATTCTTGATAAGTTTTTTGACTAGATTATCAATTTCCAAAACAAGCCCCTTTTCTTCCTTTTTCAAAGAAAGTCGAGCTTTCTCCTTACCGTGCTTGAGAACATTTCCAAGGAGGTTTTGTATAATTCGATCAAGCAAGTCCTCATCAGTCGTCGTTTTCAATCCTGGTTCAACGTTAAAATCAAGAACAATCTGTGAAGATTGAAAAACGTCGTAATAAGCTAAAGTCTTTTTCGTTATAAAAGTTGATAAATCAAGTTCTTCCAGTTTCGGTTTGACTGCTCCTTCCATCAAATGACGGTATTCGAGGAGAGCCTCCAAACGTTTGGAAACCAAATCCTGATGATGGGCTATTTTGCTTAAAGTTTCCTGATTATTATCGGGGTGTTTTATTAGTTGCTGGGTATATCCTGAAGCGATTGTCAAAGGTGTCCGAATATCATGAGCAATGTTACTGATTGCCATATCTAGGGTGCGTTTTTCACGCTTCATGATTAGCTGATTTTGCTCCACTTCTTGAAATAGATTCTCAATTTGGTTATGTAGACGCAAAATGGTCTTTGAAAAGAAATTTACACCGATCCTCTTCATGCTACCAGAACGAATCTTTTCTTCGATTTGTCTGCTTAAATCTTTAACTGCTAGATGATAGCGAATCAAAGAAATCGCCAAAATGATGTTGAGAAGGAGCAATATTGATATCAAAATGTAAATCATTGTTTGTCTCCTTTTAATCGAACACCAACTCCCCAAATGGTTTCGATGTATTCGTGATTTGGATCCAGTTGATGCAGTTTTTTACGGAGATTGCTTAGATGGGTGTTGAGCGTATTGTCTCCAGGCAGGTAACTTTCTTCCCAAATCAATTCATAGAGTTCTTCCTTGGTGAAGATCTTTTTAGGATGCTGGAGCAACATTTGGAGAATCTGGCACTCTTTCTTTGCAAGGCGAATGGTTTCAGTTGCGTTACTTATTTCAAAACTATCCGCATCGAACTGGATATTTTTAAAGTTTTGTACGAGGTTGTCAATTTCTCTTCGATCTTCTGACTGATGTTCACCACTTTGGCGTAATTGTACAGTGACTCTGGCAAAGACTTCGTCCAAATCAAAAGGTTTTACTACATAATCATTGGCGCCGTCTAGGAGATATTGGCTGATGAGCTTTTTATCACTCAAAGCAGTGAGCATGATGACTGGAGTCTGACTAGTTTGTCGAATAGCTTGCAAGACTTGGTCGCCATTTTTCCCTGGAAGCATGATATCTAGCAAGACGAGATCAATGCCACCTTTGTCAAATTGCATGATACCTTCTGTACCAGAAAATGCTTGAATCACTTCGTGTTCCTCTGCAAGAAGAGTTCTTAAAATTTCCTGGATTTCATTATTATCTTCAATTACAAGTATGCTAGCCATAAACCTCGTCCTTTCTAAAACTATTATAACATGTTTTGTTAGGAATTCCAGATACAGAAAAGCTCCTCTCACATTTTAAGCAAGAAGGAGCTAATGAATATTGAATCTACTTAAGCAAATAAGCAATCAGGGTAATAATCCATAAATGAGCTGGGTAGAAAATATAAAAGAAATATTTACTCCAGATAGTTTCCTTTCCTCGCTGTCCATTATACAAGGCCATGAAAGGAAAGACGGTGATAAAGAGCCAGTCAGAATTGTAAAGCATCATTTCCAGTGTTTGGTACCAAGTGTCGTAGATTTGAATGGACGTTACTAATAGGAAGGCCCACAGAAAGGTGTAGAGGAGATTTCGCAATCCCTTGCGATTTCGACAAGAGTAACTAATCAAGAGAAATGGTAGCATGGTGATACCACCCTCAGTAAAAAGACAACCGAAAATCAAGAGACCAGCAACCCCAATCCGACGCCACAACTTCTCTTTTTTATCCAGCTCTTTTCTGGGAAAACCAATCCAAAGCATGGTGACACCGATGGCCAAAGTCAAGAAAATGTTATTATTGACCATTACTCCTTTGGATGCAAATAGGGCGTTGAGTAGGCTATTTCCAGCAAACATGATAAGAGCCCAACTCCAGAGACGGATGAGGTAGTCTCTCAGGTTTCGAGTATGGATGAATCCTTCCATAGCCATATTCGCAAACCAAACTCCCACACAACGGGTCATAGCATGGAAAATACCTTCCCATAGAGGAGAAACGATTCCGGTAATATGCGGAATATGGTCTAGAACCATTACTGCCGCCATCAGATACTTCAACTGCGTTGCATTCCATTTTTTCATAATAAACCTCTTTCTTTTTGATCTACATAGAGTATAGCATACATTTCCACGTATAATCGTACACCTATCTTACATTTAAAAAGCCTATCTTACATTTTTGTAAGACAGGCTTTTAGCAACTGATTTTTATAAAAGAACATTATTTAATCTTATGCTTATTCATTTTCTCTTGGAAAATATCAGTAATGATTTTGCGCAATTCTTCTCGTTCCTTCTCAGGAATCTCACCACTTCTCTTGGCAACTGCATAGAGATCTGGATGTTCAATAGAAATTCGCTTTATTGTCCGAGTTGTGGCGTGTTTTCGCACGAAAAAGGGAATGCGTTTGATCCATTCCTGAGGCACTAGGGCAAGGATTTTCGCAGCGGTTTCCTTATCGCTAATCTCAGATGTTGTCAATCCTTGCTTAATCATCTCTTGTTCTTTCTCAGTAAAATCTTTTAATTCCATGATGCTTCTCCTAGTTAGTAAATTTCTCTATGATAGATTATATACTAATCCTGACCAAAGTACAAATAGAACCACGTCCAAAGACTATAGTAGTTTACCATTTCCTTCAATCGTCACGCGCTACTTCTCCAATTAGCTCAAAGTCTATCATATGGTAGTTCTCATCCAAGCGAATTAAGGAGAAATACTCATTCCAAAACAGGTGGTCACTGTGACTTTTCCACTGGATACCATACCATAGTTGGGTCGAATCGACAGGATGTGCAGGCGGAACTGACCATAATTTATCACCAAAGGTTGTTCGCATAGCTCCTTCTTCAATTCTAGTCAGTAAATCTACACCATTCAGCTTATAGGAGATAGCTTTTGATTTTGCTGCTTTGATACGATCTTCATCTAGCTTAAATTGGATAATTTTACAGTCCTCTAAGGCGGTTTCTTTTGTTTCATCTCCGTATAAGGCAATACTTCCAAGGATTAAACCATCTTTTCCAAGAAGATAGGGAGCATACGACACAGCATTGCTATCTCGACGGAAGCCTTTCTTGATAAAAATACTCTTATCAGCCTGATATTTTTTGATTTTCCCCGAAGAAATATTCGCTTCATAATCATCGCCAAAGCTATCCTCCCCCCTGATATAGATGTCAAAACCTTCTTTCAGAAGATCACTCACACTTGTTTGTGTTAGCGTGATCGACTTGTCATCTATCATCAATTCTGGAGCTTTGGGTGGCAATCCTATCTGACCGTAGGCTATCATAAGAAATAAAGCCACCATAAAAGAAACCACAAGTGCGATCATCGCTTTTCCCGTGCGTTTTCTAGCATTAAAAAGTGCCATAATCGGTGGTAGAATGACAATTCTAGCCAAGATAGCATTACCAGTTCCTCCCCTACTTATGATTTGCACTACAAAAACGCCAGCAATCGCAATCATCGACAAATAAACCAAAAGCTCGCCAAGCCCCATCTTGTCTGTACGAGTTTGTTCATTTACTGGCTCATCTAAGACGGATTTCCCATTCACTACCAGCCTTTTGAGGAAGAAATACATTCCAAGTCCAATCCCCAAAAACGCTAGTCCAAGAAAAGCCAGTGATCCGATTGCAATCATTCTGTCCATCTTTTTTCTCCTTAGTTGATACATTCAGCCTTTATTTTCTTTTTTAAAGTTCTATTTGCAATCAGTAGTACAAGCAAAAGAAAGGGGATCCCATTAAGAACAAATATGGGGAAGGCCTTAATAGCAATCCATAAAATCGTCCCTTTTTTCTCAATCCAACTACTCCCCCAATCACCATTGATTAATGGAAATAGTGATTCTATATAGCCTTGATACCATAGGAAGAATGGATTTTGGGAGCAATTCGCATTCAGCCAGATAATTATCAAACAAAACAGAATCAAGTAGACCAGACCGACAAATACACTAATCCGTCTGGTGATCTTTGTCGCCTGCCGACAGATTCTTTCTTTGGCCTCTTGATCAATCCCTTCCAGAGCACTATTCTTGAAAGTTTCTTTTTCAAATCTGTAGAGTAGATACCGATAGAGGTAATCCTTTCGCATATCGCCTTTCATATAAAACCTCGTCTAAAGTTTGGAGAACGAGTTCAAAGTCATTGTTTAGACTTCTAATTTCAAGGAATTTCCATCTAGATAGACTGCCTTCGACTCAGTGATTTTGATTTTTTCCTCTTCTGAAAATCCAATGGTTTCACCATCATTTAGGGTCACATCACCCTCCAGAATATACTGAAGAATCGACAAAAGGAAATAATATAATTCATCACTGTCCATAGCAGAGTCTATAATCTCGATTTCAGATTTACCGAATTCTTTCATACCATAGGTGTAGACACTGCTTTTATCCTCTTGATTGATAATCCCGATATAAAGCCAGAGTTGAAGAGGTAGATTGTCCTCTTTCAAAAAGTCTGAAAAGTCAAGATAAAGATTTTTAGGCAATAACAAGGTTGCAGAGCCTTGATAAATACCAATAGCATTTTCACAGGTTCTCAAAATAGATGCATTGACCTTGGTCAGTAGGGAATATTGTTCTACTGATGAAAGAGTCTTAGACAAGATTGAAACAATGGCATGATTGGTATGCTCTCTAGCTTCATTTTCAACATTATTCCATAGATAAGAATAAGCATATAAATCATCAAACTCACTTGCAGGAATTGGGAAAGGCATAGAAGCTAGGGCGACAAGGTCCCCATTTATTTGAAATGTTGATGTGTTTTCATCTTCATCCACTTCACAGACATCAAGGCCCCAGTAGTTTTTCAAATCCTCGATAAGAGTATTTAAGTCATAAGTCTCTTCTCCCTTAAACAGAGGCATGGATAAGACTACTTTTGTTTTTTCTTCTACCTTTTCTTTCTTGCTACCAAAAATATTTTTTAAGAATTTCATAAAACTTCTCCTTTTTCTTACCTAGTATGAGAATATAGACTCCTATTCATTTAAAGCATGTCGCTGTACCAAGTTTCCTCATCAGAACCACTTTTATCAAAGATTAGCTCAGTTAATTCCAGTTCTGAAATAGCTTCATCAGGCCAGTTATCTTGAATAACCTTTTGAGCTTTTTTATCTAGCTGCTCCAAGTCTCTGTAGAGCCTATACATCAAATCACCCGATAACAAGAGTAGATCCTGTTCACAATAGCCTGTAAAATGAATATTTATGGTTTTATTAAGACATCGCCCTAGAAAATTGATCTCCGAATCATTATTTTCCCAGTTTATTCCCTTCCATAATGCCAATAAATCTTTTTTATCTCATGCCATCCTCGATTAATATTGGATCTTGAAACCCTTTATATATAAAATACTTCTCGTTTTTCTTCTATTATACCACTTAAAAGACAAAAGCCTGTAGTTTCAGTGTACTGCAGGCTTACTATGTAGAAAGAAACAATGATGACCACAGCATTCATACATTTCAGGGGCTGATATTGATAATATATTTCTTTGTAGTTTTAGAGCTGGAGAAACTTATCTATCAAATAACTCTCAAATGTTTCTATATGATTGGTGTCTAATGCTTACTTAGAAATCTAATAGCAGATTTTTGAGCCTTTTCTATTTTTTCAAGGTCCATATTTTCTACTGCAGAAGATGATATCCATCTCTTGCCAAATAATATTTGAGCTGCTTCTATCATCATACCGCAAGCATAGAGGTCTTTTTCTTCGGTAATAGCTTGAATAAAACTAGTCTTTGCTTCTTTGGATATGATTTCTACTTTTACTCTATGAAAGGACAGTTGCATGAGACTTGTCGCAGACCATGCACGACAAAAAGCATCTCCATCACCTAGCATTTGTCTTGTCAAAAGACCAATTTCTTTTTCTGTTCCTACCCAACCTAAAGCTATGACCACCTTTTGACGAAGAATAGTATTCTTTATATCTAAAAGTGAAATGAGAATAGGAATCAGTTGGTCACAAAGCGACCAATAAAAATCTCGATGCTTTGATTTAGAAAGGATTTCCGCTATAAGATACGCAGTCAATACACTTTGTTTTTCATCTTTAACTTCATCCAACTGTTCAAATAGAAACTCTAATCCATCTCTTCCATGTTTATCAAAGCTACCTTCTAAATGCAGGTTTCTACCTTCATTCCAATCTTTGCAAATCAGTTCATAATGATATGCGATTTCTTGGGAACTACCCAAATTAGCTACAAATTTGATTCTTTTACGAGAAGGAAAGCTTTCTTTTTCCAAGTCAAGATATGCTTTTTGTAAATCTTCTTTATCCATTTTTTGCCTCAAGCTATTTTATTCTTTTAGAAACGTTTGATAAACCTTTTAACAAATAGTGACCATGACATTACCATTGATCTCTAAAATCTTCTGGTAAAAATCTTTCATTGCTTGGAAATACTCGCAGATTTCTTCTTCAATTTCTTCCTCTTCATCATCATAATCCCAAATATCAGGATAAAGATCTGCATTTTTACAAGCTTGCATACTAAAATGCGCCATGGCTTCTTCAATATCAAAGTTTTCCAAAGCTGAACAAATCTCTACTACTTTCGCTTTTTCTGTATAAGCAATATATTCCGTAACATTTTCAAGGGGAGTCACACCCAAAACAGCAACGCTCAAAGGATTATTTTCGCTAGGATTTGAAGTGCCAACACCTGTAAGCACAAAATGAAGAACATCCCACATTTTATCTATATCAAGTAGAAGTTCTTCTTCCTCTACTATCTCAAATTGATCATCTTCTTCAGCATTAAAACTTTTCATTTGATGTAAATACTGATCATTGATATATCTATAATTAGCAATCATTCCCATTTGTTTTTCCTCCAAAATTTCTATGTTGAATGACATTTTTATATAAGCTCAATTTCGCCCAGTTTTAGTTTTTGCCTGATTTATTGTATCCTCAGATGTTTTCCCTATAAAGTGTTATAATAAAGGTGTATCCAAAATGTGGATTATAGTTTAAAAAGGAGAATAGCGATGGGCTTTTTTATATTTGCTTTGACTTTTTATTTTATTTTTTTCCTATTCTTAGTCTGTACGATTTATCTCTATTTTAAACTGGCGAGTGCCGTTAGAGCCGGCGAAGAAGTTCCTAAGTGGATGTATCAGTTTGGGCAAGGTTTTCAAGGACGCTACCATATTGAATATGAAGATATCACTAATAGGAACGCTCTCAAAGAAGTAAACCTATTTATTTTCTATTTTGTTCTGGCTAATATCCTCACTTTAGTGGCACTATATGTTAAAATGGACAATTTTCCAGCAGCTCTTTATACTTGTTTAAAGGCTCAATTTGCCATTGTTGTAGCAAGTATGCTGTTTAGAAACCTTATCAACTTAATGTTATTTATAGTAAAGCGTCCAAGGAAAAACCATCACCGCTATTCATCATCTAATGCGGTTGTTGGTGCTGTCTTTTTGACTACTTTCATCTTTACTTTTTGCAACTTCATTACTGGCTTTCCTGCTCAACCTATTGGAATACAAATCGATAAGACCAATGTGGTGGTCGGAGAAACAAGGGCTTCAGAACTACTGGACCAGGGGTTCAGCTTTACTGGGAAAAATCCTGAGAGCGAGATTGTGAACAAACGCAATGACCACTTCTACTACGGAGAACTGCTTGAAATAGTCCGAGATGGTAAATCTTATGGTCTCATGAGCATTACACCAAAGTGGAAAGACACTGATAAACTCGCGAACTGCGTTGTTACATACTATGAAATCTCAGCAGACAGCCCGCAACTCTCCCAAGTTAACATCAATAACCAAGACCTCTCCAAACTTACAATCAATGACTTTAAAACAAAAAAATTAACAGATATCTTTTCACTGAAACCTGCTGATGCTAAAGAAGTAAAACAGGACACCTACTTCAGTCTGAGGCTGCAAACTGCTGACTATGTGCTATGGAATAGCTATCATTTTGTGGCGAATTTCAATAGTGATCAGTCCCCCTATCGATACGGTGTAAGAGTCCAGCATACAATCTGGGAGTGAGAAAATCCCTACTCCTGATAGGATAATGTAACGCTGTCTATCTCTTTGAAATAGCTCTTCATCTTAAATAAAACTCTTATATTTTTATAGGGAACTCCGTCGCTCTCCTCTTCACTAGTGGAGGGCCTTTTTATTCCAAGCATATCATATAAATCAGCGGTTAATTCTTTTCTTTTATCAAATTCAAAATAGACATCCCCAATATACATACTTGCTGGATCAGAGATGACAGCCTTCACCAACGTTCCATCTAAAACAGAACATTCCTTATCACTTAGATTTTTCACCTGCACTGTAACTTTTGTATAATACCCCAGACTATTATCATTATAGTCTTTGGACAATATATAGTTTTCGCTATTTTCTCCAGGTTGCAACTTGATCTTTTGAAGTTCTTCTACTGTGGTAGATGATAATTCGAAATGCTTATATAAGCAATCATCGAGTGTATCGCTTCCCAGTACAAAGGAGGTCGTGTTTACTACAAATACAAATCCCTTTGAATTCTCAGGGTGTGTTCGTAGTTGGGGTTCCAATTCTTGACGAATTTCTTCAAAAGGTCTTATGTTTAATTTCCCATTTTCTGCATTGCAAACTTGTCGATAAATACTGGTATCGATTGAACCATCAAGATTCCTCCTCGAGCTCTTTAATCGAATACCACTGATATCCATTCGTACCCCGAAACAATCAGTTTCTATTAAAATAGGATACTTCAAGCTAGTATAGTTGATAAAGTCCAACATCTTGTCATAGGATTCTTTTAGTTGATCTAAATTTGTTACTTCTGTAGAATAGACAAAATTTACAGGATGCAGATAGGAAAGGACATCATCACCTAGATTATGATTTTCCTTATATTCCGCAAGAGCTCTTGTGCAGAATGTTTCTTCAAAATCAGAATGAATAAAAGGTGATCCCATTGCTAGCCAATCATGGGACACACTACAAGTAAAGGGAATATTCGGATAATCCTTCAATGTCACAAACCAATAATAGGGATGCCTAGGATCTTCTTTCATCTCATAAGTATTTTCTCCATAGACATTATTGAGATATCGAACCAGTCGCTCTTTGTCTTCTTTATGTGAGGTACAGGCACTTAATAGAAAGGCGCCAACTATAATAATAAATAGACAGGAAATTTTTTTAAATAGTTTCATTTTTTCCTCTTCCTTGCTATCTAATCAATATTCTCTACGATAAAGGGACTTTTATAAGTTGAATTCTTTGACTTGCTTCCTTCTAATGATAGTATGAGTGAATAATAAATTCTTCACTTCTTCAACACTAGATCGACTATTTAAATTCGAGTAAGTTACACTCGATTGAGTAAACTCAGATTTGAATTGTATTTTTTCACACTTTTCTCTTGTAATTAACTGTAACTCACCGCACTCTAGCATCTACAACCTCTGCGATATAAAATACTCTCATCAAATAAATTTACTCAAATCGTCAAATGAATAATCTTTATAGATTTGATTTGGTTTAAGTACAGAATCAGTTGTAACAGGCAAGTTTTCCAGTAATGTTTCCGCATTTAGTCCTTCTGGTAAGGAAATCAATTCTCCAGCCATGTTTTCCTGTCTATGCGCAGTAAATAGAAACTCCCCTTTTTCCCAATCTATTGCAAAATCATTCATCACTTCAGATTTGGATATGTCTAATAATTCTTCCTGTTGTGCTATAAAGTTTTCATAGATAAATTCATAAAGTGCTTCTTTATCTATTTTTACAACTCTAAGTATGTTAGCATCCATTGATTTTCATACTCCTTTTAAAGCGTGATCCAATTATTGTTTTAACATGAATTGACTTGATAACTAAAATTATAATAGCTCGACTTCAATACCAGCCGCATCGAAGATTACTTTCACGCTATCAAAATTGCTACTTAAAATCGTTGCTTCTTTTAAGTTTGGGAATTGTTGCAATTCGGATAAGCTGAGCTCATTCAAATCAAATGTTTCATCCTCTCCATCCCATTGTGGAATGATATTCATATAAATCTCATTTCCACCATCCATGTAAATTTCTTTGACCTCTTCAGCATATTTCTTAGGAATAGATAAGGCTTCAAAATACTCAAGAGCAGGTTTGATAACTTCCATGCTTTCAGTATCAATCTCTTCTTCACTGTATTGATCAGCAAAAACATCTATATCAAAGGATGGTTTCAATACTTGTAAATCGTACATTAAGACCTGAATGACGGCCAATTTAAAGTTCAAATGATAAAAATGGAGGATTTGTTCAGAATCCACCTTTGTTTCATCATTTTCTACATCAAGTTTCTTTTCAGAAACAGTCTGATTTTCTTTAGCCTTGTCATGTGACTCCTGATTGAACCGCTTGTTTCTTCTACGCTTAAAAAAATTAAACATGATTTCTCCTTACTAAGTTTCATCTAAATAAATTTTTACTTTGAGATATTCCTTGTCTTTGGCATAGGCAAAGACCTCAGAGTTTCGAATATAGTCAAAGATGTTCTCATCAAGATCTTCGTCCCATATAGACTCGCTAAACTCTGCATTCTCACTAGTCGGCTTATAGAAAATATCTAAATGGACTTGGTAAAATTCTTCATCGTCATTAGGAACTTGTCGAACCAAGGACATTTGTCAGTGATCTTTTCTTTTAAAGATTGGACTAGATGGTTCATCGTCCTCTTTTTTCTAAGAGTTTGCCTCTGGTATTTCCTTTATTATACTACATAAATAGAAAAAAGACTGGAACGAATGGTTGCCCATCATTACAGTCTTTCTTGTATAACAATTGGAAAGTTTTCTGAGATTACATCTAGCCCAAAATTAATACCAAGAATTTGAAAATGGTGAATAGGCTGAGGATAATGGCTTTTGATTTGATTCTTAAGGTTGCTATTAGTAACTTCCCACAAAACTCCATCAGATATATGAGGCTGTTTTTCATCACTTTCAAACTTTTCTTCATAAGGATTCAAATCCCAACCCTCATCTATTGCTCTGCAAAACAATACTATTCCAAAATCAAGATAATAAATATTCTTTTGATTTTTCAAACCATATAAAGAAACCTTGAGATGATTATCTCTGGATAGTTGACATCGCAATTCATACCAATCATATTCAATCTCATTATCAATCTTATCCCACTTCATTTTTCACCACCTCTTCTATCTGGATATCACCACCTTGCCCCTCATAGAGAATGATGTCAATAAGTAAATTATTAGTAAGAACCCGATAGTGCTCAAGTTCTCGTTTGTATAGTACTCCTCCTGCATTATGGACAATTTGTTCAATTAAAAAACTATTTTCAATTCTGTAGAGAGGATATTCAGCGCCTTTGCTTGGATTGACTGGAATATCCCAAATCACCGAAGCTAAATTTCTATCGGTAATTTGATAACAATAACTAAAAGGAAAACGTATGCGTACTCGATGCTTCTTCCCTTTTAATAAAATTGTAGCTAATTCAAAATGAGTATTTTCACTAAATTCCGCCTCAGCTTGATAGCAATCTTTTTCAACATTACCCCAAGTTACCCGTCGCTCACTCCTTGTTTTGTCCCGAAGAATATTTTTATAAAGCATCTGTTTATTGCTCACTTTCTTAGTTTTAATATTTTTACAGAAACTTCAGCAAGGAAAAGTTCTAAATAATGTTATATTAAAACATCATATCATCCTAAAATACAACAAATCCTTTTGGCAAAATCACCAGTTGCTGCTCCAATTCTTGGTAATGACTTGCTAACGCTACAGCATCACTGTCTTCTACAAGATAGTTTTCAGTTGATTGGTTAAAAATTGCTCGGACCTTTTGTCCATCATAATTCCATTCTAGAGCTAGTACATCAGGCTTGATTTCTTTCAGGTTGTAGGTTCCATGTTGGATAATGCCTGAAACATCCTTACGAAACTGAATCAATTTCTTCATGAAATTAAGCATCTCATTGCTTTCGGAAACACGTTCCCAAGGCATAGCACGACGACAATCTGGGTCTGGCCCTCCGTCTAACTCTAACTCGGTTCCATAGTAGAAACACGGTGTTCCTCTTTGTAAAAAGAGGCAGGCTAGGGCAGACTTAACAAGTTGGCTATCTCCCTTGGCAGTAGTCAAAATACGCTCCGTATCATGCGAATCCAAGAGATTGAACATCACTTCCGAAATCTGCTGTCTATAGTACATAGACTGGCTATTGATTTCATCGATAAATTGATGGGACTTCTTAACCCCTCGCAAGAAATAATCCTTGATACTATCAGACAGAGGATAGTTCATAACTGCGTGGAATTCATCGCCATTTAACCAAGGCTGGGAGGTGTGCCAGACCTCTCCAAGAATATAAAGGTCGGGCTTTTTAGCCAAGACAGCCTTACGGAAATCTCGCCAAAATTGGTGGTCGACTTCATTCGCAACATCCAGGCGCCAAGCATCGATATCAAACTCTTCAATCCAGTAGGTCGCAACGCTCAACAAATAGTCTCTCACTTGAGGATTTGCCGTATTGAGCTTAGGCATATAGCTCTCAAAGGCAAAGGTGTGGTAGGATAGTTCTCTTTTATTAACAAGATTTTCTTTAACGACTGGAAAGTCTTGAATATGGAACCAGTCTTTATAAATAGAATCTTCACCATGTTTGAGAACATCCTGCCACTGTGGAGATTGGTCTCCGATATGGTTGAAAACAGCATCCAGCATGATTTTCATGCCTTTCTGATGGGCCTCATCTACCAATTTACGGAAGATTTTTTTGTCTCCAAAATGACGGTCAATTTCGAAATAATCCGTCGTATTGTACTTGTGATTGCTTGGGGATTCAAAGATAGGACAGAGATAAAGTCCTGTAATCCCTAAGTCTTGCAAGTAATCCAAATGGTCAATAATTCCCTGTAAATCTCCACCAAAAAAATCTTCACTTTTAGGCGTGATTGACGAATCCCAAGCTAGCGCCTCTTTGGGAGAAATCTCAGGATTGCCATTGGCAAAACGTTCTGGGAAAATCTGGTACCATACCGTCTCTGCTACCCAGTCAGGAACATGGCAAGCATCAATCTCATGAATATAAGGAACTTTAAAGCCGTTTCCTTCGTAATGAAGATTTTCGAGTGTGTTTTCAACACAACCCTTATCGCCATACAAGATACTCTGGCCTTGCTTATCCTTAATCTCAAAGAGATACTGGAGTCGTGCATAGCCGACCGTAACCTCCACTTGCCAGTAATCAAACAAAGCATCGGAGGTAACTTTGGTCATCTCCTTGATTGCTTCATAACGATCCTCTATAAAGATAAAAGGATCTCCATAATGTAAGTTGATACTTTCGATATCTCCTCTTTTCGTTCGGATACGAATGTGCATTGTCTTATCTTTATAAAGATAAGCATACTCCGACTCTGGTCTGTGGTAAATGGCTGTTAATTCCATTGTTCTGTCTCCTAGTTTACTTTCATTCATCTTATCGCGCAAACGTTTTCATAACTGTGATTCTAGTATACTACTTTCGTATTTTATTTGCAAGGCTTGTCCGTAGTTCCAAGTGGTTTGTTTCTATAAATAAAAAAGCAGCCAGTCATACAACTTACTACTTTTCATATGATAATTTACAAATGTCTTTCCAGCCACTCAATTTTTTTAAAATCCTTATTGTTATTGTGGTCATTTCGATAGGAATCTTGGGAAGAAGCCTTGTAAATACTTAAATACTGTTCCAAACTTGGAACGCGAAAAGTGATGTCATCGAGATGGATCAGCTTAATATCAGATTCCGAAACTCCTGCAAAATCAGGTAAAGAATCGATACTTCCGAATTCAACGCTCACACCATCCTTTTGGAATTCATGCTCATGAATATCTATTAAGGCATAGCCTAAGTGTTTCATCACTTTCATTATCTTGTCCCACTCATAAATTCTGAGATGATCAGGTGCTTCCCAACCTCTAGGGTCACCAGGCACATGAATGTCAATGTCAGACGGCCCCCAATTTTCTTTCGTTCTAAACTCTAATCCCAAAGAACCCATCAGTGTCGGTGTAATTCCGACCTGGTTTAAATGTGAACAAATGGTTTTAAATTCTTCAAATAAGAGACTCATGTTTACTCTAAACCTTTCATCTAAATGTTCGTTATTTCTACTTTATTACCTTGAACAAAACCATCTTCATTTTCTAGAGTATATCCAGGTATTTTGGATACAAATTCTTTTCCTTTTTCTAACGATTATCCACATTTCACTAACAAACTTACACACTCAACTTGCTCATCATTATCCAAACTATTATAATTTTCTAATAATATTTTTAAATCGTTCATTATTATAACCTCTGTTCACATTTTTTAATATCATCTTATTTCACTAAATTCAAATTTATTTTTCTATTTCAATACCATTCAGATAAGCAAATTTAATCATAATGGCTCCAGAAAATTCCGAGTAATTCAAATTAATGTTTTCTGGAGGCATACTTTTCAATGATTCATAGAAACTGATATATTTATTTTTTAATTTATTTTCCTTTAGAATTCTATTGAAATACTGCTGTGCTTTATTTTTACTACCAAAATAGTACATGTAGTATAACAAACTTTCCGACGTGTAATTTCCTTCTAAAATTCTATCAATGTTTGCTTGAGTGTCCTCGAAATAATCAAAGATTGGAATAACGTGTATTTTGATAAGCTTGCTTACTTCTTCCACAGTATATTTATAGCTCGCACCAGCAAGTTGCCACCACTTATGCGGTTTTCTTGAACTTAACGAGCCTAAATCCCCGCCATAGATAAAACCATTATTGATTCCTGCCCTTTTTATTGATTTGGAGTAAATACCAATATGTGGAATAAATTCTACGCTATACTTATTATTATGTCTATTTGCCTGAAAATATATTTCAAAGAAAATATCCTTATCTTTCGCAACTTTCTTTAATTTTTGTCCATTTGAAAGCAACTTAAAATCCGTAAAATGACTTGCTATTTCTTGCCAAGCCTCTTCACATAATGTTCTAGGCTCCATTTTTTCCAACTCTTCCTTTTTTATTTTCAAACATATCATCTCCTTAATCATCTAATTTATTCGAATCATTTTCTTAAAATTCATTTTTATCTGCTTAATGTACTTTCTAACAAGTTATTCATCAGACTCTGTAATTTCCTTCTTGACATTTGCTTTAAAACAAACCCTGTCCAATGGTGAAAAGTACGACGAATGGATTTGCTTTAAAACAAACCATGAATTTGTCCTCGTAGGATATAAAATCTGTAATTCTTTCCTTTCGAACATAAATTGATTCATTTCTTGTCACATTTTTTCTAAACTGAGTGACTACCTGTTAAATTATAGAAAATTGTTGTTTGATTTCAGACAGTTCTTGTAACTTTCTTTCCAAAACCACTGGATTCATTCCATTTTGAACTGCAATTTCATAATACTTATCAAACTCAGGATGATTATTTTGTTTTACAACTGCTAAAAGTTCTGCAAAATATCCCCAAACATTATTATAGCTCCTTGTTGAAGTATAATCTTCTCTTTTCGGCATCCACTGCAGTTTTACAAAATATTTGTAAAGTATCTTGCTCCATGTTTCTATATCATCGTCATAGCAAAAAAACTTGGTTTCAAACAAACTGCTGAAACGCCGGTCCCAAAATTTTACATTATCAGGTAAATACCATGTATTACGGGTGTCACGACATATCAATTCTATTGCTATTCTTTCAAGTATTACAGCCGGGTCTCCTCCTACACAGTCATAACTTCCAGCAACCATGCTTTGTGCGGCTTCTTCTTTTAATTCTTCATAAGCTGTGCTGCTATCAAGCAAGACCAAAGCAATTTTGGCACGGTGACCGAATGCTTTTCCTGCACTCAATATTCGATACTTCTCAATTTGGTTCATAGTTCCTCCAGCAATTATTTTTCCTTATGTTGGTTCATCTTTTTATAACAATTCCTTATACAGATATCACAATCCTCTCTAAGATTGATTTCTCTTAGTTACTTTTGTTGAATAAAACTATTTTCTTGATTGATAGAATTCCTTATACTTTGGATCGTCAGACTGGAAATATCGGTTGCCTACACCTTTTTGTTTGAGCAGATTCTTCCATAGTTCAAATGCTTTGTCTAAGTTTCCAAGTTCAAATTCATACTTTGCCTTCATGTGTTCAACCTCAGAATCAAACAAGTGCAGCTCATCATTGTTTTCGATCATTCTGTCCAACCAAGATTTTGCTATCACCATATCTCTATTTCCGATCGCATGCTTGAAAAAGCTTTTCGCATAGTTGTATCCCTGATTCCATTTTGCTCCCGACTCTGGAAAAGCGTTCCAACCTTGTTCTGCAAGAACGAATCCCTCCTCGAACTTGTTTTCGCCTATCTTGGTTACAGCTTCCTTACCATAAGCAATAACCTCTGCATATCTTTCATCATCCAACAACATCCTACATTCCTCCTCAAATTTTTATTGTTATGTTATCTTTTCAGTCACATGATTGCATTCGTTTTTATCTTAGCAAATAAGAATCTAAAAGCAAACTGATTATCGCGAAGTAAAAACATCGTAAATCTTACTATTGTCATCCTATTTTGCACAGTGCAACTTCTTTTAACCCTTTGTTATAAAGCGAAGTAATGCAACTATCTCCACTGATATTTTGCACCTTATGCTTGCTCATTCCTCTCGGAAGACCGATATCAAAATATTTTCTTACAGTAAGTGAAAAAAGTTTTTGCTTTCCCTTCCACTCATCTGTCTTAAAAAGAGGTGTCATTACTACGTAGTCGGAATCGGTGAACACTCCGTTCACACCGCCTTTTTTACTGGATTGTTTCAAATTGTCCGATTCTAAAAACTTTTCAACTACTGTTCCGTCTGCAGAGATTTTGGCAAGTGCATAGTAATCCATGCCCCATTTATTTACCGATGTTGTACTTTCTCCCGAAAGAAAAGCATAGATTTCTCGGTTAGCTATTTTCAGACTGTCTATTTTTGGTGTCTCATCTCTTCTGTCATCACGATGTGTGAATGCCTTTTTATCAATATTTGAAAAAGATTTCCATTCGGCATATTTTTTAGTAATATCAAATTCCAGAAGAGCAAAACATCTTGCATCTCCGTAATACACGTTATTTTCAAAGCAAACCGGAATCAGCGAACTGTCCGATGTAACCTGAAAATATCTCTGTTGAGCTTTTTTAGGCACTATATTTTGTAAAACTGAATCACCGTTCTTTATCGATAATCGTTCAGGTGAGGAAAAATCACCAGTATAATATTCGCATTGTTGTCCTTTTTTTATGATTCCAAAACCCTCTTCAAAACGGAAAAGTACAGGGTAATTTCTTCTATCTTCAGAACAATTACAAATCTCTATTTTTTTGATATCTGAAGAAGACAATACAAGAACACAATATTTATCACTATCATCTGTTTCACTTGTCAGAATCAACACCCTACCGTCAGAAAGTAGAGCTGAACTATGCACAAAGCTATACTGCTCAGGCAGTTCCCATTTTTGTAAAAGACTTAATTTTAATTTCTCCATCACTCCTCCTACGAACCACTTGACTCTTCTGCAAATTTTTTCACTATCATTGCTTAGACGAATTTCAGGTAAGGCGCTTTGTAGAATTCCGTTTCCAACCTGTAATGTTTTCGAATATTTATAAAGCAGCTTGCTTTTTGGAAAATATTTTTTCTATCACCTTTCTTGATAATAATCTTCTCTCATTTTTGGTATGATTCGAAATATTCTTCCAACTGATGATATATCTGAATATCTTCATCTGAGCTGTCACATAAAACCGCGAACTCCTTCCGCTTCTCCGCATTGATAAAAACAAAATTATGTTCACCAAAATAAATCTGATACCCTATATCTACTAATGACCAAAGTTCTCCCTTTTTAAAACTAAAAATATCTTTTTTTACAAGATAAGTTTTCCCTACTTCCATTTTCATAATATCCCTTCTCCTTAAAATACTAAACTATCTTTTACACATTTAAAAAAAATGACTTCAATGCTCCTCTAACATTAGCCTATCTAAGCGTTAAATTATCCATCATATTTTCTTATAATTATATCATTTTTAGAACATTTTATCAGCTGTGCTTAAGACTAGTTTCATCCTGTATCTTTATATTTATCCGAAAGATATTCTTCATTTTCTCTTACTCCTATTTTTATAAATAAAAAACAGCAAACTTATTTTTATTTGCTGTTTCTGGAATTATCAGTATTATTCTTGTTCATATACCAACCAGGAATGATTTGTTTCATATCATCACACCATTCCAAAATTTCCTTTGCTTGATTTTGCATTACTGATACTTCTTCTTCTCCATAAGCAATAGCCCGTGGAAGAGCTCCAACTAGGTTGCTTAGAATGTAAATTGCAAGAAGTTTCTAAAATAAATCCGGAACCTCGTCATCAAAATATCCATCTATCATACCAGATGCAAAAGAGGGAGATACTTGAGGTCTATCTTTTAAAAATTTACAAACTCCAAGAGAAGCAACTTTTTCCATAAAATCAAATTCAATTTTCTTAGAATCTAGCTTCTCTTTATCAGAAACACGCATAGCATAAACTTTCTCCCTGTGAACTATTGGTTTATACTGACATTTCTACTTGCCATACTCTTTTATTTTATCAGCATATTTGGTCAAAAGATTCTTTGAATAAATTTTTTCATTTTTTGAATTTCTAACTTCTTTCCAAAGAATAGAAGCTACTTTTAGTTTATTCGAGTAGTTGCCACTATTTTCGTCTGCACAGAAATCCTTTAAAAATTGATTCCATTGACAAACCGAATGGTCATACTTGGCATAATCTGAATCTCCATAATAAACTTTTAGCATATCTTGGATTGTAAAACTCAAATCATGTTCTCTTTTGACCTTTCTCCAAGCAGTGGCCATATCAGCATTAAATTTAAAGAGCGAAACACCTGTTAAAGTTGAGAAATATTCTCTAAAGTTTGCATTAAATGAGAATCCACATTCAAGTAAGGACGTATCTAAAGTAACGACTTCTACTTGTTTCTTCTTGCTTTTTATTGATGATTTTTTAATCAAATTCCCCTTAAAGTACTGCTCAATAATATCATTGAGTTCTTGTTTTGTACCTCTATATTCAAGCCCTAATGACTTGCATATCTGTGAAAGTTCATCACGATACCAATAGTATTTATTAAATTCATCAAAGGATGTGAATTTATCAAACTCAGGTCTACTCTCTATCAATATAACACCTCCTTAAAAACAGTTTAGGTTTTCATTTCTAAATAATGGTATTTGGGTTTCTTTATTTTGAGGATTAGCAACGTTTCACTAACAAACTCACGCACTCAGCGGTTCGGACTTACCGTATCATCAGTGAAAAAACAATCCTCACAAAATAAAGGAAAGTCCTTCGTTTTGATATTGTTCCATTCGTAAACAGAACCTACAATATCTCCAATAATTGCTCCTAGCATACGTTTCCTCCTTATGGCATATCAGATTCGTTACACATTTCTAATGAATCACTCTTTAAAAATGGCACCACCAAATCAATCCACTCATAAGGCAGGTAAGCTGATAAATAGCCGTGGTTATAGCCCTTTGCTTCATACAAAATTGTATTTGAATGTAGCTGATGAAATAATTTCGCTGATTCTTTCACACAGTTCAATTCTTTTTCACCATAGACATACAGAACCTGAGCCTTGCTAGCAGAAATCATATCTTTCAGCTTGTAACATCCCATATAGTTTTTGTAAATGGTCACCAATGTTTTGACAGGCGTCCTTGGCAAATCCTCCAAATAATAAGCTTTTATTTCCTCTGGATAAGCCAGTTTAGGATAGAGTTTGTTCATCACGCTTAACTGAAGTTTGCAAGAGAATTTATTGAACATCAGTTTACCAAATAGAGACACTAGAAAGATGCTGATTTTAGCTAACCTTGGTTGAGGAATACAGAGGCTTCCATCTATGATAGCCTTCTCTGCAATTTCACTGTCTAAAGACAAAAGCTCCATGGCAATTTGACCACCAAGTGAAACACCACCGATGGCAAACAATTTCCCACCACAGTTTGCTTTGATATAGTCTAGAATCTCCAAAGCAGAATCTTCAGTAGAAACATAATCAAGTTGATATTCCTCGCCGTGGCCATTCAAAGTGGGTAGAATAATACGGTATTCTTTTGACAAGATTCGTGCTTGACGAAGATAATTCCACCAAGAACTGCCACCACCATGTATCAGTAAGATAGAAGGCAAATTCTTATCACCAAATTCATGGAATTTCATATTTAAACTCCTTGCTGTAGGACTTTCACTAGCTACATCCTTGTTAATCTATTTGAACAAGCAGTGATACCGCCTCCGCATGATGTGTCTGTGGAACTTCAAAAGGGTTGGGGAGTTCAAAGCTCCAGTGGAGCTTTGAATCCTCTCGCCCTAAAATGAAAAAGCGAGAGGATTAACTACGTTTCTCTAAATAACTCACACACTCGACATGTGCTGACGTTAGCTTCCTATACTGTGAAACGAAATAATGATTCACAGAATATCCGAATTAAACCATTAAACGTATGCTACTCATTCAAAACAGACTTGTTCCGTAGCTCTTCATCTGCAACAGACTTTGAAATCACTACTTTATCAAATAATTCAAATTCTAACTCTACAAAATAGATAAACGCATCCGCAATTTCTAGAAGCTTGGGATTCAACTCCTCTCTAGCCGAAATACCTATTACCATATTTATAACATTATCTTGAATAAGCCACCAAGTTTTCTCATAAGCTGAAGCAGAAAGATGAACAAAGCCTGACATTTCCTTGTACACTTTATCAATTTTAGGACAGTACAAAGTCAGCCTCCTTCTCAACTGCCCATCCGTCATGAGTCTCCCGTCATTATCTTTTAGTTTATTTATAGGGGTTCCTTCTAAAAAACTGCTAATAAATTTCTTTCTATCCTCTGATATAAAAGCTGCAAACACTCGCATTAAATTATCCAATTGAACCCTAAGTAAAACCCCAGAACAAGAAACATTCCTTTCCCTGAGCATTATGGAGAGACCATCCAACACATCAACTAATTTTCCTAATGCAGATGTGAAAAACTGATCTTCTAATAACAAATTGTCACCGATTATACCTTTAGAAAGCTCAACTGCTTCAGTCCTTAAGATTTTAAACCTACATAATTTCTTATCAAGTTCTTCAAAATAGTCCTCGTTCAATATTCTTGTACTCACAGATTTATCAGGCTGTAATCGCGCATCGTTATTACGCATTCTGTACTTCCTCCTCTGTTTAATTACTAGTTCTATTTTACCTCATAAATGCAGAAAAGACCATAACTATAGTACTACTACTCTTAACTATGGCCTTATTAATTAACTTCTGTACTTTTTAAAATGGATAATCTTAATTTCCCCTAAAAAATCCACTTTTTTAAAAACACTATATAAAATATGCTTTAAATTCCGTAAAGCTAATGCAACGTAATAGTATTTTGGGTACCGAAATGATTGCCAGACTCTCATTTTCACGAGTAAAAAATTTTACCTTATATGTATCTTTATCATCTTTGGAAAGCATTATTCCCACTATACCTTTTTGAAGGCTTTTATAGTTAGCAATCAGCTCGACATACATGTCAGCTACTTTTTTACCAGAACTACTTTGATTAATCAAATCTAGTAACAAGGAGCTCTCTGGAATTTCCGATTGATGAAATTCAAACGCCTCAGTACCTATTGTTCTACCAAATCCTCCGTGATATCCAGTCCCCATTAGGCACCACCTTGCATATAAGCCAACGAAGCATTACTTGGATAGTGAAGAATATTAATTCCTTGAAGACGGTACCAATCAAATACATCATCTGGTAAGGCACCGTATACAAGAATTGCATGAGGGCGAAGTTTATCGACAACATAATCCAGCCCGTTGATAAAATGCTTCCTATCATCTAAATCTCTCATCTGACCATGCGAGCCAACAGAAATCACATTATCTTTTGATATACCTAAGCAAGCAATATCATAAGTTCTCTCATCCCCCCAACGAATATTTGGAATGACTGGAATTCCCATTGATTGAAGCCAAGCACCTATAGCACGACTTCTATATATATTATTTACTTGCATGTTATACGGCATATCTCTAAATAAACTAAAGTCAGGAAGGATAACTCCTTCAAACTTAGAAAGTGTGTCTAAATGAAGTTTTGGATTTCTCCAAAGATTTTCAAATTTATAATCATCCTCATAAAAACACAACCAAGAAAATTTCTCTGTGCTTTGATGTCTTTTTGAAAATAGAACCATTTTTTCCGGCAAAACGCCATCATAAGGTTTAATAATCGGAATTTCTTCATTTCCTGCATAAGCAGCATCTTTCACTAGGAATGCATTAAAAACGTCTTTGCAACCTTTTCGGTTACCTTGAACTTTTACCATAAAGTAAAACCTTTCTATTGAAATATCAAGGCGACTATGGTAGACTGATAGTGTATGTGTCGGTTTACCCAGCCGCTCTATTCAAGCCTTGAGTCCCCACTCAAAGGCTTTTTTCTTTTACCAACCTTCTTTTTTATATTGTCTGAGCTGAATACTAGCCATTGCTTGTGTAACTTTGCATTGTTCTACTACCTCTTCAACAGACAAATTTTTAACTAGTCTTTTTGGAACCAATAATTCTCCCGCGAAGCAATTAGCTTGCCACTCAGGGTCTTCATAGGCTTTTCTACTTTTCATTTCTTCAATCGTACGACAAAAAACTATCTCTTCTTGACGATGTTTAAAAAAATGAAGAAGTTCGTGAGCAATTGTGGATCGGGAAAATCCATCATCTTCACAAGCTTTCTCATATATATCCTCACGAATACGAATTAAGTTTTCACCTTTGAGAGTTTCTCCATAGCTATTAGGCATATCCTTAATTGGAACAATCTCATAATCATAATATCCAGTTTCCGCCAATAATTCAAAAACCTCCACAATTGGATACGCAAGTTCATTAGACAATTTTGTCTTATCGCGGAAATAATCAGCATAGTTTCGAATTTCTAATCTAGAACATGGGGCTACTTTATAAGTATAGGTCATTAACTTCCTCCGAATTCTTATTAAAAAATTTAGCAAGATTTGATAAATCTTGAGTATCGAATCTTTCAAGACTTCTCGCAAAAGCAAATGCTGTATCTTTCTGTGCATCAGTTAACATTGCCAGATTAATTTCAATCAACTGTTGACTATCTTGCTGAGAACGTCTCAATTCAGCTAACTGCTCTTCGTCCAACTTGTACTCCTTTACTAGTTTTTCTTCCCAAGTTTTTGGGATTTTCTTCTTACCATTCTCTACGGCTGATAAAAAGGCTGAGCTGACACCTAGCTTTTCTGCCATTGTTTTGAGGATTTGGCCTTGGTCTATTCTTAACTTTCTTAGAAATTTTCCATATTCTGTAATCATTTTATTTTCCTCCATTTACCTCTTATAATGTAACTATAAACCATTTTTTAATCTTTGTCAACCTTTTTGGTTAATTGTTTTAAATAGTATGGTTAACTCAATCGCTGCACTAGTCATAATAGATAATAAATCGTATTTCAAAAAATCATAACCACCCGTCAAACGGGTGGTTTGCACCAGGGCTATAAGCCCAAATCACCAGCCAGCGCCTAAAGACGCTGGCTTTCACGTTGTTCAAGCCTCATTGCTCTTGACTCGTCACTTGCCTCTTAAAGAGACTTTGGTACTACTTACCACTATCCCTAAAGGGATCCTCATATTCTTTTACACTTAATTTATCTAGTGCTATATCATGCTTTACTCGTTCTCGAATTTTCATACTCGTGAAGAAATCATCCACTGGATAATTTCTTTAATCTTGAATATATTTCTTAATTGTGGCTTCATTAAGTCCCACTGTACTCACGTAGTAACCTTCTGCCCAGAAATGCCGATTTCCAAACTTATACTTGAGGTTGGCGTGTTTATCAAACATCATGAGTGCACTTTTACCTTTTAAATATCCCATGAAACTTGAAACACTTATCCTTGGTGGAATACTTACTAACATATGTACATGATCAGGCATCAAGTGACCTTCGATAATTTCAACACCTTTATAACTGCACAAAAGATGAAATATTTCGCCTAAACTACTTCGATATTGATTATAGATCACTTTTCGTCTATACTTAGGGGTAAACACAATGTGATATTTACACATCCACTTTGTGTGTGATAAACTATGTGCCTTTTGTGCCATATTTTTCTCCTTTCGCTTTACAATTGGCTTGAACACCTTTATTGTATCGCGTTTGGAGTTTTTTTGGTATAACCTTCGATGCGCACCCGCATAGCGGGTGGTTTATTTGTCTCGCACCTAACGGAGTGAGACGGACTAATAGTCACATAATAAAAAGGCCATAGCATAAGCACTTCCTCTCTTAGCTATGGCCTTACAACTTTACTTCTATTCCTTCTAAAAATTTGACTGTCATGGCGCCGTCTTCTCCAAGAGTAATCTTCTCAAAAAATTGGTATATTTTTCTTCCATTGAATTTTTCCTTATCACTATCAAGTATCGCCTTTAATTGAGTCGCATGAAACTTCTCCAGTTTTTGCTCTTCGCTAAAATTATGCCACTTATCTTGTAGCTAAGAAGAGCCTATAAGGCTCCAATGAAGATCTGCTGCAGAGTTTCCTCATCAATATGGCGCTTGGTACACCCCCGTCAAAGATAAAAAGTCACTGTTTCCAGTGACTTCATAAAACTTTTTGCTAAAAGGTTTCTAGGCTTTTACCAGCAATCCTACACACTCAACATGGTGCGTTTGTGGGAATAAATCAACCGGCTGTACTTTCTTCAATTCATATCCCAATTCTTGGTAGAGTTTGATATCACGCGCCATAGTTGCGACATTACATGAAATATAAGCAATGCGGTCAGCTCCAGTTTGAGCGCTTGCTTTGATAAAGCTTTCGGTCAAGCCCTTGCGTGGAGGATCAACCAAGATAACGGTTGGTTGAATTCCTTCCTTGAGCCAATTATTCATGGCATTTTCAGCAGTGTCGCAGACATAGTGGGCATTAGTGATATTATTCAAGGTAGCATTCTTCTGGCTATTCTCAACTGCTTCTGGAATCACTTCAACACCGTAGACTTCTTTGACATGCTTCGCAACGGATAATCCAATCGTTCCAATACCAGAATAAGCGTCAATCACCACATCATCTTCCCTTAACTCCGCAAAGTCAATAGCTGTTTGATAGAGTTTTTCAGCCATTTCTGTATTGACTTGGTAAAAGGCTGGGCCAGCGATTTGGAAGTCATTTCCCAACATCTGGTCCGTAATATAGTCTTGACCATAAAGAGTCTTCCACTCCTTACCAAAAATCGCATTGGTATTCTGGTCGTTGATATTTTGCATGACCGACACAATCTCTGGGAACTGCTTGATGACTTGTTCAATCAATTGTTCTACTCGGAAAACTTTGGGACGTGTAGTCACTAAGATAACCATGATTTGTCCTGAATAATGCCCACGTCTCACCACAAGATTCCGAATCAAGCCAGACTGCTCCTTTTCGTCATAAGGTTTCAAATCAAAACGGCGAAGCAAATCTCGTAGAGCTACTACGACTTGGTCAATGATAGGATCTTGGATAAAGAAATCTTCAAGGGGCATGAGGTCGTGCGAATTTTTGCGGAAAAATCCAGTTTCTAAGACACCATTCACTCGACGAACGGGAACTTGCGCCTTGTTTCGATACTTGACTGGATTTTCCATACCCAGCGTCTCAGCAACCTCTACATCTGTAATACCAGCAATCTTGTAGAGACTGTCTTTGACTTGCTTGCTTTTAAACTTGAGCTGCTCTGGATATGCAAGGTGCCCCAAATCAGCGATACCTGAACGTAGATAAGCTAGGTCAAGGTCTTGGTTACGATGCGGAGAATGTGTAAGGTATTCTTCAACTTTCCCGTAGCCAATCTTTTTATTGACCTTCAGGACTCGCATGAGGATTTTCTCAGTTGGTAGAGCATTTTCTACAAAGAAAACCAAACCATCTACCCTAGCAACCCCAGCACCTTCATGGGTCAAATCAACAATTTCAACTTCTACAATATCATTTTTCTTTAGCATATTTTTCACTTTCTATTTGCCGACAAAAAAAGACGGCAACATTTCTGTTACCATCTATTATATCATGAAATGACCTAAGCACCAAAACTCTTGAAGAAGTTGACAATGGCTTGCCAAAGGGAGCTAAAGAAGTTGCCCCCGTCTTCTAGCGCTTTATTGGCATCAAAGTTGAGATTGATATTTTTAAAGCTATCTCCAGCTTGGGATACAATGCTTTCCTTGAGGTCGTTTAGGGTTTTAGTGAAATCAGCATTGTTCAAAATGTCACTCTTTGAGAGGTTAAGTGCAAAATTGATGATGATATTGACCTGGTTTCCTGTTATAATCTGATCGAGTTTGTAGTTTTTTAGTGTGTCTTCTACGATTTTGCGGACATCTTCTTCTGTCAGATTACCTTTGGCTTCTTTTGCCTTTGCGATTCCTGTCTTGATATCTGCCAAAGCGACATTGAGTTTATTGGCATCGTAACCTGACTTGTCCTTGTTTTCAGCATTGATATCTGATAAGGCTTTTAGCTCCTCTTGGGCCAAGTCTTTATTGGCTTGCGGTACTTTAGCACCATTGGCCTCTAACGAGTAGTAAATCCCTGCTAGGGCGCTCTCTCCTGTAACTGGAATGGGTGCTGCAACTGTGATTTTGGCATGCTCCACTCCCAGCGTCACTGCTGCGTTACGGTACATATCCTGCGTCACCTTGGTGATATTTTCAGGCGTTTCAATCTTTACTTCTAGAGGCGACTTATCCCCCAGCTTTTGAATCTTGGCCGACGAATAGAGTTGTAGACTTGCATCATTAGCCACATTCATAATTTTCGAATAGATATCAGGTGTCATAGTTTTGATATCTTTGGTGTCTTTTGATGCGTCATAGCCAAGTTTGCTAAGAGTTTGATTTTTCTGGTCTTCAGATAGAGAAGAACCTAGGACATATTCGGGTTGTACATAGGTTTCATCGATTACTTTTTGAACATCGGTTGCTGCGTGGACACTCGTCATAGCTGTTGCGGCCCACAATACTGCAGCACTTGTTAGAAAGAATTTCTTTCTCATGGGATATTCCCTCCTTTACCTTTCTAGGGTAATAAAACAATCTTAAAGAAAACTTATAGCAAAAAACACCTGGCAAAACCAGATGTTTAAAAGAAATTAAAGAATTTCATGATATAGAGATTAAAGCGAACCTGTCTCGAATAGTAATAATTTCCACCATTCTCATAGAGTTCGGCACCGTGAAAGATAGAAATTGGGTTGATATAGGTGTAGGTCTTCCCAGTGGTATTTCCAAGAATTGGAGCGACGGTTTCACGAGAATATTGTTTGGCTAATGCTAGAGTATTTTCCTTGCCATTCTGAGCGATAAAATCGATATAAGCGGGGCCAAAATTATAGGCTTGCACGGCTGTCCAGACATCAACACCCTTTTCCTGAGCTAGATAGAGATTATCAGTCAATGTCTGAATTCCCTGACGAATGCTCGTCACATTGTCATTGATAGTATTTGTAGTACCGCTAGCAGACTCGCTAGACTGCATGACATCGCCTTCTTTTCCTTTCGTTTCGGTATAAATCATGGCGAGCACAAGCTCTTCATTGGCTGGAGTATCTCTTTCACTGAGGATTTCTCGAACCATGGGTTGGTAGGTCATGACTTGCTTCACATCTTGATGGATATGATAGACTTTATAGACAGCGAAAAGGAAGACTGCTAGCACTAGCACTCTTCGTAGTAATTTAAACATTATTTACTTTGAATATCCTCGATATTTTTGATTAAGATAGAATAGGTTCCATTGTCATTTTGGATAAACTCGACCGATTCTGCGTCTTGGTAAACATTATTGGGAACGATAAGTTCGATTCCGTTTGACAAGGAAAGTTTTTGGTTTTCAAATTTCTTGAGCTGACGACTGGCATCAATTTCATCAAACTGAACTGGTTCTGGTACGGCTTCCTTGACTTGATCAATAAAGCTCAAACGAGCTGTCAGATTGTTGTCAAAAAGGTCGTTAGCCAATTTCTCAGGTGACAGTTCATTGCTTTCTTCAAGGTTGTTAAAAATAGCTGATTTGACCTTGGATTGAAATTGAAAATCATCTGTATTAAAGGATTCTGCAATTCTCTGAGCCGTTTTTTCCAGTTCCTTGATGGATTTTTTTGGCGAAATCTTAGGAGCGACAGCAAGAAGATTATCTGAAAAATAGTTCAAAAAAGTCCCGTTGTACTTGATGCGTTTTTCAATGAGATGGTACTTGCGGTTCTGAAGATTAACCACCAAAGCCTCATCAGCCCCCGTTCCAAATCCAGGCAGGTTATTCTGAGTCAGCTTGATTGGATTATCAACTTCTCCACCGAGGTGGGTTAAGGTCTCACGCAAGGCAATTCGTAAGAAAGCAAAATGTTCAACGCCTTCTTTAGAAAACTGAACAAAAACCAAGTCATTGGTCTTGAGGTTTTCAGAAATGCTGAACTCCTCTTTCCAGAGATTAGCCAGTGTTACTGATGTCTCCAATAAATCATCTGTGATGTGATTGAAGAAGGGATTTTCTTCTTCGAAAATCCCAGTCTTGGCTTCATCTGAATACACACGTTCGATTTTTTTGCGCAGGTATTCTTCGATTTTTGGAGTGATATTGAGAAACTTATCCGCTAAGAACAACTCAGTATCATCTGGGCTGAACTGATGGATAATAGCTTTCTTAATATAAATGTCCATAAAAGTTTTAGTCCTCGTATAGTGGGAAGGCGTCTGTCAACGCTTTGACTTCACTTCTCACTTCTTCTAAGACAGCTTCATTTTCTGCATTTTTAAGGGTTTTAATGATAAGTTCAGCTACTTTGCGACTTTCTTCTTCACCAAATCCACGTGCAGTGATGGCTGCAGATCCGATACGAATCCCACTTGTCTTGAATGGTGACAAGGTTTCATATGGAATTGAGTTTTTATTTAGGGTAATATTGACTTCGTCCAGCAAATTTTGAGCAACTTTTCCGTTTTCTACAACCTTAGTGACATCAACAAGGAAGAGGTGGTTTTCAGTCCCCCCAGAGATGATACGGAAATCAGGATCTTGCAAGAAGACTTCAACCATAGCCTTGCTGTTTTTGATGACATTGGTAGCATATTCCTTGAAGGCTGGATCCAAAACTTCTTTGAAGGAAACTGCCTTAGCTGCCACAACATGCTCCAAAGGACCACCTTGAATACCAGGGAAAATAGCTGAGTTGATTTTCTTAGCTAGGTCCTCATCATTGGTCAAAATCAAGCCACCACGTGGTCCACGAAGGGTTTTGTGGGTCGTTGTTGTAGTGATATGAGCGTATGGCACTGGGCTTGGGTGAAGAGCAGCTGCAACCAAACCAGCGATATGGGCCATATCGACCATGAGCTTAGCACCAACAGCATCTGCAATTTCACGGAATTTTGAAAAGTCGATAATTTGAGAATAGGCTGAAGCACCAGCTACGATTAGTTTTGGTTTTACTTCTTGGGCTTGTTTCAAGATAGCATCAAAGTCCAAGAGTTCCGTTTCAGGATCCACACTATAAGAAACAAAGTTGTAGGTTTGGCCAGAGAAGCTAACTGAAGCTCCGTGGGTCAAGTGTCCACCTGCTGCCAAATCCATTCCCATAACCGTATCTCCTGGCTCAATCAAGGCCATGTAAGCCGCGCAGTTGGCTTGGCTTCCTGAGTGTGGTTGGACATTGGCAAATTTAGCACCGAAAATTTCTTTCGCGCGTTCAATAGCTAGAGTCTCTACTACGTCTACCACATCTGTTCCACCATAATAACGGCGTCCTGGGTAACCCTCGGCATATTTGTTGGTCAAGATAGACCCTTGAGCAGCCATTACAGCCTTGGAAACAACGTTTTCCGAAGCAATCAACTCAATGTTGTTTTGTTGGCGTTCTTCTTCTTTGGCAATAGCATTCCAGAGATCAGCATCGTATGCTTTAAAATCATCTTTGTCAAAAATCATAGGTCTTCTCCTTTATAGTGTGACTGGTCCTTTAGTTTTTTTACAAAATAAACTAAAAGATGCGAATAAACCGTTTTTGCACTTTATCACAAGTATAACCAACTTTTTCATAAAATGCATGAGCTCCCAGACGATGATCAGCAGAGTTTAAGCGGATAAACCCATAACCCCGTCTTTTTGCTTCTTGATCCAACCCTTGCAGTAAGCTTTTACCGATACCTTGCCCTTGTGCTTGAGGTGAAACCGCTAAGCCTAAGATGTTAAATCCTGCTTTGGAATAAAGAGATTCATAGACCTCAGCGTGGATATATCCAAGTAAGGCATGACTTGCTGCATCCTCATAGCCAAGTAGGAAATGATGTGAATCCTGAGATAATCTAGCTAATTGACTAGCCGTCTCGTCTGGACTAAAAGAATAGCCCAAGACTTCTTGGTTGATCTCACATATAGCTTTCACATCTGTTTCTTGCAAATCTCTTAGCATCTCATTCCTCCTCAAAAGAAATCTCTGGCAACTGTACAAGAATATCATCTCGCTTAATGGCTCCTTGGCGTAAGATTTTCACCTTGTCTCCAGACAGATCCAAAATGGTCGAATCCTGTCCAGTTAGAAAAGCATCGTCTTCCAGACCCAGAACCTCTTGATCAAAATCTTCAAGGATTTGCTGAAAGGTTACTCCACTTGCCTGACCTGAAATATTGGCAGATGGCCCAATCAAGGGACCTGTCTCTCGAATCAAATCTAGCGTAATGGGGTGATTCGGCATCCGAAATCCAACAGTTGCAAGACCAGAATTGACCCAATATGGAACTCTGTCGTTTGCTTCTAGGATAATGGTCAAGGGACCTGGTAAAAAAGTCTCTACAAGTTTTTGTAGATAAGCTGGTTGATTCTTTGAAAAGTACAAGATGTCCTCTAGAGAGGCAACGTTGAGATTAAGCGCCTTGTCTCTAGGACGACGTTTGAGCTGGTAAACATGGTCGACTGCTTTTTCGTCTAAGGCCTTAGCAAAGAGGCCGTAAACTGTCTCTGTAGGCAGAACAACAGCTCCGCCCTTTTCCAACTCTTGTCTAATCCTGTCCATCATCAACTACAACCATCCTATCTTGACCAAATTGGTCCTTGAGTGTTCGTACTCGTTTTTCAGGAAGATGTTTCCTAAAAAGCGCAGGAACACTTTGACCTTGCTTGTATCCAATTTCAAGGTAAATCTTACCACCATCTTTGAGATAGTCTTTTGCATCTTCCGCAATTCTACGGTAAATAGCTAGGCCATCCTCATCTGCAAAGAGAGCTAGATGAGGCTCCGAATGCAAAACATTCAAGCCGACCTCTGACTCATCTTCACGAGAGATATAGGGTGGATTGGAAACAATTATATCATATTTTTCAGAAATTTCTGCAAAACAATCAGATTTTTTAAAAAATATCTGGAAATTCTGAACTTTAGCGTTTTCAGTTGCCAAATCTAGTGCATCCTGTGAAATATCAACCGCTGTCACTGACCAGTCTGGACGATTCTTTTCTAAAGCAAGGGCGATGGCACCACTTCCCGTACCGATATCCAAGACCCTGAGATTTTCTTTAGGATTTTCTGCCAAGATAAGTTCCACTAACTCCTCTGTCTCAGGACGAGGAATCAAAACCCGCTCATCCACTTTTAACTGCATTCCAAAGAAATCTGCGCGACCAATGATATACTGAGCTGGTTTATGGGACGCTAACTGCTGGTAAATTTCTTCTACAAATTGTGTTTCTTCCTCTGTTACCTCTTGCTGGAGGGCAAAGACAAAGTCCGTAAAAGAGAGATCTTTTAAGCTACGATAGACAAAAGAGAGGCTTTCTGCTTCCTCTCCTTGTCTTATCAACTCTTCTTCAAAATCTGAGAATAATTGAGCTAATTTCATTATTTGTTTAATTCTTCTAATTTCTGTGTTTGGTCATAAAGAACCAAGGCATCCACAACTTCATCCAATTTACCAGACAAAATCGTATCTAGTTTTTGAAGGGTTAAGCCGATACGGTGGTCTGTGACACGGTTTTGTGGGAAGTTATATGTACGGATCCGTTCTGAACGGTCACCGGTACCGATTGTTGACTTACGCTCAGCGTCTTGCTCGTCTTGTGCAATCTGAGCAAAGTGATCAGCAACACGCGCACGGATGATTTTCATGGCCTTCTCACGGTTTTTCTGCTGGGTACGTTCTTCCTGCATTTCAACCTTGATATTGGTTGGCAAGTGAACGATACGAACGGCTGTCGCAACCTTATTGACGTTCTGTCCACCAGCACCCGATGCATGGTAGATATCAACACGAAGGTCTTTTGGATCAATATCGTACTCTACTTCTTCCACTTCAGGCATGACAAGTACAGTTGCAGTCGATGTATGAACACGACCTTGGCTTTCTGTCACAGGGACACGTTGCACACGATGGGCACCTGATTCATACTTAAGTTTAGAGTAAACGGATTGACCAGAAACCATGGCAACTACTTCTTTGAAACCACCGACACCGTTCATAGAAGCTTCCATGACTTCAAAGCGCCAGCCTTGGGCTTCAGCATATTTTTGGTACATGGTTAGCAAATCTCCAGCGAAAAGCGCTGCTTCGTCACCACCCGCTGCTCCACGGATTTCAAGGATAATATTTTTGTCATCGTTTGGATCCTTTGGAAGAAGCAAAATTTTCAGTTTTTCTTCGTAGTCTTCTTTTTCGGCCTTAGCATCTTTGAGCTCTTGCTTGGCCATTTCTTCCAAGTCCGCATCTCCGCCTGATTCTTTAATCATTTCTTCAGCATCAACGATGTTTTGAAGGACTTGTTTGTATTCACGGTAGGCTGTTACTGTATCACGAGTTGAAGCCTCTTCTTTGGACAACTCCATGAAGCGTTTGGTATCAGATACCACATCAGGGTCACTGAGCAATTCTCCTAATTCTTCATAACGGTCTTCTACAGCTTGTAGTTGATCATAGATGTTCATTTTTTCTCCTTATTTCTCAATTGTTAAAATCGTATATCGCTACTACTTCGTTCTCAAATATTTCCCCAGTTTCTTTAAATCCATAACTGAGGTAACAAGATCTCGCATGTTCATTTTCTGGTTCATAAGACAACCAAAGTTTATTGGCTAAACCCGCTGGCTCTGTTCGAACATAGTCTAGCACCTTATCCATAATTGGTTTAAAATATCCTTGATTTTGAAAATTCTTATCAATCATAAAGCGAAATAGTAAATAATTTCCACTACTAATTCCGATCTTTTTATCATAAGCTATCATCACAAAACCTATAATTGCATTATTATCATAAACTGCCAATGGAGCTACAAAATCTCCATTTTTTGTGTAGACATATGCTTCAGCTAAACTAATTGCGTTGGTTGCAATGAATTGTTTTTGATATTCCTTGACATCCAAATTCAAAACATCAAAATAATTTTCCATTGTAACATCTCTTAGTTCAATTGTCATAGTTGTGCTCCTTGTTAGATGTTATCATTGGCGCAAAATAATGTTTACGGCAGACTGAGATATAGGTTTCATTGCCACCGATCTGAATTTGTTCGCCATCATAGACTGGCACACCGTCCTGCGTACGCAACACCATAGTCGCCTTTTTCTTACAATACTGACAGATGGTCTTTATCTCATCGATTTTATCTGCTAAGAGCAAAAGATATTTGGAACCTTCGAATAATTCATTACGAAAGTCATTTTTCAAACCAAAAGCCATGACGGGTATGTCTAACTCATCAACAACACGAGCTAGGTCATAAACATGGTGACGCTTGAGAAACTGGGCTTCGTCGACCAAAACACAGTAAGGTTTTTCAGCTAAGTCTCGGATAAAGCCAAAGATATCCGTCGTTTCCTCAATCGCAATGGCTGGGCGTTTCATGCCAATCCGACTAGATACATAGCCGACACCGTCACGCGTATCCAGAGCAGAAGTCATAATCACAACTCCCTTTCCTTGCTCCTCGTAGTTATAGGCCACCTTGAGAATCTCAATCGTCTTACCAGAGTTCATGGTCCCATAACGATAATACAACTGTGCCATGCTTCTATTTCACGTCCATTTCTAAATTTTTGCTACATTCTAGTATATCATAATTTTCTGAAGCTTTAAATGGCAAAATGTGGTAAAATAGAAGAAATCAAAACTAGTGGAGGAAGTTATTATGCCATTTGTACGCATCGATTTATTTGAAGGACGCACGCTCGAGCAAAAGAAAGCTCTTGCTAAGGAAGTAACGGAAGCTGTTGTCCGTAACACAGGAGCACCTCAATCTGCTGTCCATGTCATCATCAATGACATGCCTGAAGGAACTTACTTCCCTCAAGGAGAAATGCGCACCAAATAAACTAGCTTAAGCAGAATTGCTTAGGCTTTTTCAATCTCCAAGTAGCATCCATTGAAGAAATAGTCTAATTTTGTTACAATTTGAAGAGATGTTTGGATACATATCCTAAGAAAATAAATACAAAAGGAAATAGTATGATTACACGTGAATTTGATACCATCGCTGCTATCTCTACTCCACTAGGTGAAGGAGCCATTGGTATTGTCCGCCTGAGCGGAACAGATAGTTTTGCCATTGCGCAAAAGATTTTTAAAGGAAAAGACTTGAGCAAGGTTGCAAGCCATACCCTTAACTATGGTCACATCGTTGACCCTCAGACAGGTAAAGTTATGGACGAGGTTATGGTTGGTGCCATGAAATCTCCAAAGACCTTTACTCGTGAAGATATTATCGAGATCAACACCCACGGTGGGATTGCGGTGACCAATGAAATTCTCCAACTAGCTATCCGTGAAGGAGCTCGGTTGGCAGAACCTGGTGAATTTACCAAGCGTGCCTTTCTAAACGGTCGTGTGGATTTGACTCAGGCTGAGGCAGTGATGGATATCATCCGTGCCAAAACAGACAAAGCTATGAATATTGCAGTCAAACAACTCGATGGTTCCCTTTCTGATCTTATCAACAATACCCGCCAAGAAATCCTCAATACACTTGCCCAAGTAGAAGTTAATATCGACTATCCAGAGTATGACGATGTTGAGGAAGCCACTACTGCTGTCGTCCGCGAGAAGACTATGGAGTTTGAGCAGTTGCTAACCAATCTCCTTAGAACAGCTCGTCGCGGTAAGATCCTTCGTGAGGGAATTTCAACTGCCATCATCGGACGCCCCAACGTTGGAAAATCCAGCCTTCTAAACAATCTCTTGCGTGAGGACAAGGCTATCGTAACTGACATCGCTGGTACGACACGCGATGTCATCGAAGAATACGTCAACATCAACGGTGTCCCACTTAAATTGATTGATACAGCTGGAATCCGTGAAACAGATGACATAGTCGAACAAATCGGTGTTGAGCGTTCGAAAAAAGCCCTCAAGGAAGCTGACTTGGTTCTACTGGTTCTAAATGCCAGCGAACCACTAACCGTCCAAGACCGCCAACTCCTAGAAATCAGTCAGGATACTAATCGCATTATTCTACTCAATAAAACTGACCTGCCTGAAGCGATTGAAACTTCGGAACTTCCAGAAGATGTCATCCGTATTTCAGTCCTTAAAAACCAAAACATCGATAAGATTGAAGAGCGCATCAATAACCTCTTCTTTGAAAATGCTGGTTTGGTTGAGCAAGATGCCACTTACTTGTCAAATGCCCGTCATATTTCCTTGATTGAAAAAGCAGTTGAAAGCCTACAAGCAGTTAATGAAGGTCTTGAACTGGGGATGCCAGTTGACTTGCTTCAAGTTGATTTGACCCATACTTGGGAAATTCTCGGAGAAATCACAGGTGATGCAGCTCCTGATGAACTCATTACCCAACTCTTTAGCCAATTCTGTTTAGGAAAATAAGAAAAATCCATGATCGTTCACTCGGTCATGGATTTTATTGTCTTTATTAGTAATCTGGTCTTAAGACTCCTGTTACAGTTGCCTTAGTTGCTTCGTAGTCCCCATCTACGACAACCTTGATAATGCGTTTGGCATCTTCTTCTGGTGCTGGAACTAGAGGTAGACGAGTTGGACCCGCTTCAAATCCCATATAGTTCAGAACTGCTTTTACAGGCGCGGGGCTTGGATATGAGAAGAGGGCATTGACCTTAGGAATGAATTTACGCTGAATAGCCGCTGCTTTTTTAAGGTCACTTGCTTCAATAGCTGTGAACATCTCGTGCATCTCATCTCCATTTGTATGGGAGGCAACAGAGATAACCCCATCTGCACCAAGATTCATAGCATGGAAAGCATCTCCATCTTCACCAGTATAAATCAAAAACTCTTCTGGCTTGTGTTCAATCAAGTAAGCCATATTGGCCAAGCTGGTACATTCTTTAACACCGATGATATTTGGATGCTCAGCCAAACGAAGCATGGTTTCTGGAGTTAATTCGACAACTACACGCCCTGGAATGTTATAGATAATAATTGGTAAGTCAGAAGCATCTGCAATTGCTTTAAAGTGCTGGTACATCCCTTCTTGAGAAGGTTTGTTGTAGTACGGTACGATAGCAAGTCCAGCAGCGAAACCACCAAAGTCTGCGACTTCTTTGACAAACTCGATCGAGTCACGTGTATCATTGGTACCTACACCCGCAATCAAAGGAACACGTCCCTTAACAACCTTTTGTACAGCAGCAAAGAGTTCCAACTCTTCATCGTGGGTCAAGGTTGGACTTTCAGCAGTCGTCCCTGCAAGAAGAATGCCATCTGTATGATGCGCCAACAGATGCTCAATCAAGGCTGGAATAGCATCAAAGTTGATGGAACCATCCTCATGGAAAGGGGTAATGAAGGCCGTGATGATTTTACACTCTTTTAAATCTTGATAAGACATGAAAACACCTCTCTATTTCAAAGAAGGAGTTCATTCGAACTCCTAAACCATTATTTCAATTCAAATTTCAGCTCAGCTGTTGGACGGACCAAACCACGCTCATGAAGCGTTTCTGCAATCTGTACAGAGTTCCAAGCAGCACCTTTGAGAAGGTTATCTGACACAACCCACATATGAATTCCTTTCTCGGCATCCAAGTCTTTACGGATACGACCAACAAAGGTATCACGTGAGCCAACAGCATTGATGGCTTGTGGGTAGACTTGGTTAGCCACGTCATCCTCAAGAACAGCACCCGGAAAGGCTGCGATGGCTGCTTTCACTTCTTCAATTGGAGCCACTTCTTTTGTTTCGATATAAACTGACTCAGAGTGAGCTGACAAAACTGGAATACGCACACAGGTTGCAGAAACTGCGATGCTATCATCTTCCATGATTTTCTTAGTTTCCTTGGTCATCTTCATCTCTTCATAAGTGTAGTCGTTGTCAGTAAAGACATCGATTTGTGGAAGAGCGTTAAAAGCGATAGGATAGTGTTTCTTGTCACCACCTGAAGGCAAGATTTCCGCATGCAAATCACGTGGATTCACACCATCATTCAAGACTTGACGAAGTTCACGCTGTGTTTCAAGAATCGCTCCCATACCAGCACCTGAAACTGCTTGGTAAGTTGATACGATGATACGGTCCAAGCCCCATTTTTGACGAACAGGCTCAAGAGCTACCATCATTTGGATTGTTGAACAGTTAGGACAGGCAATGATTCCGTTGTGGGCATCAAGTGCATGAGCATTTACTTCTGGAACAACCAATGGAACATCTGGATTTTGACGGAAGTAGGATGTGTTATCAACCACTACCGCTCCAGCTTGAACTGCATATGGTGCATACTTAGCTGATGTCGAACCGCCCGCTGAGAAGAGAGCAATATCAACACCCTCAAAAGCTGTCTCGGTCGTTTCCTCAATCGTAATATCTTGGTCTTTAAATTTCAAAGTCTTGCCTGCTGAACGTGCAGAAGCAAGGTAACGAATTTTATCGATTGGAAGTGTTGATTCTTCCAGCATTTTTATCATCTGAGCTCCGACAGCACCTGTCGCGCCGACTACAGCAACTGTATATCCCATAAATAACCTCTTTCGGAATTTTCTAAAAATTTCTATAATAGAAGTATTATACTACTTTTTCTAAAAATTGAAAAGCATTTTTGGGTTATATTTTCTGAAAACTAAAAATCCCTAGTCATTGACCAGGGACTAAGAGGCATCTTCATGTGATGAGCAGGTTCACACAACTCATCAAGGTCCGCTCCTGCGTTATGACCTCCTTATGCTCAATAGTAGTCCGAAGACTACCTATCGACTCATCGCAACTACTATTCTACTAGATAGAGTCACTTTTGTCAACAGACAAAACTCTTTTGGGCTCGTTCTCCTTATTGTATAAGAAAAACCTTGATCCCCAAGGTTATTTCGTTTCTATCATGCTAATTGCCGGGATTGAACCGGCGACCTCATCCTTACCATGGATGCGCTCTGCCAACTGAGCTAAATCAGCTTACCTAAAAAGTATACTATAGTTCTATGCTCTTGTCAAGCGCTCTCTTTTAATTTTATGGAATGAAAAAAGCTAGATTTAGCAAGAATCTAGCTTATAAACTCCTTATTTTGTTAGATCGATTCGCTGTCCCAGTTTATTGATCAAAATCGCACCTACGATAAGTGATGCAAACTCACCAATTCCAGTAGAAAACCATGTCAAGAAGAATGGAGCTTCTGCGACAATATAGAGTTCTGCTGCAATGGTAATCATTGAAATGGAGAACAGGATTGAAAAGAAGAAATGATCTTTTCGAATCAAACCATTGAACAGATAGTCTTTCTTGTACTTGCTAAAGAGCCATACACCTAGACTTAGGAAAACTAGGGTAGAGCCCCCACCGACAAAGACATCTATTAGACCAAAGCTAAAGAAATTAGCAATCATACAACCAATCGTCACACCGATGATATATTTGGGATTGTAAAAGGCCAAGAAATTCATCATCTCAGAAATACGGAACTGGTAGGCACCGTAGCTAATAGCATTAAGGGGTGGGGTGATGGTCAAAACCACATAGATAGCAGCAACGATAGCAATATCTGCCATATCACGAACAGTTAATTTTTTCATGTTTTCTCCTTTGGCGGTTTCCCGCGTAAAATATGCTTGGTGAAAGAAGCTAAGCACCAAGGGTTGAGATTATCAACCTTACTAGTATAGCACAATAGCCAGCTTTATGCTATACTAAAATCATGAAAAGACTAATAAAAGCTTTCTTTGATAATGAAATCCTATCCTACTTATTTTTCGGTGGTGCTACTACTCTAGTATCTATCTTATCACGTTTGTTTATCTACCATATCAGTCACCAGGAAATTCTAGCAACTGCACTCGCAAACCTTATCGGGATTCTTTTTGCCTTTCTCACAAATGATACAATCGTCTTTAAACAAGAGAGAAGGAATTGGCCGACTCGCCTGGCTAAGTTTTTCTTAGCTCGTCTCTTTACCTTTGGTCTTGATATCCTTTTAACTTATATCTTTGTTACATCTTATCCCGATATTATCGGGCGATTTGTCAACAATCAACTAGATCAGGTTAATGCCATCGAAACGCTAATTGCGCAGGTTTTGATTATCATTCTTAACTATATTTTTAGTAAAATATACGTTTTTTATAAATGAAATGGATGTCATTAAGCATTAAGGTTGCAATATTTAGGTATTTCAGGTACAATTAAGATTAGTTTTTTGAAAGGAAATTATGAAAATGTTAAAAGATCTTAAAGAATTTTTGCTTCGTGGCAATGTCGTTGACCTTGCTGTCGGTGTAATCATCGCCTCTGCTTTTGGTGCTATCGTTACTTCATTTGTTAATGACATCATCACTCCACTCCTATTGAACCCAGCCTTGGAAGCAGCGAAAGTACAAAATATCGCTGAGCTTGCATGGAATGGTGTTACATATGGTAAATTCTTGAGTGCTATTATCAACTTCCTTGTTGTAGGTACTGTTCTCTTCTTCGTTATTAAAGCTATGGAAAAAGCTCAAAGCCTTACTAAAAAAGAAGAAGCTGCTGAGGAAGCTCCAGCTGGTCCAACTGAGTTGGAAGTACTTCAAGAAATCAAAGCTCTTCTTGAGAAAAAATAAGACAATTAAAGGATCTAGCTTCATGCTAAATCCTTTTTTCTTTACTCTTTTGGTAACTTACCAGCCTTTTCTAACATTTTCTTAATCAAGTAAGGCATCTTCACATTTTCACGACCTTTTTTCTCAATCAGTTTTTTCACAAATTCTGGCATCTGAAGGTTATCTGTCTCCTCCATAATATCCTTGGTGGTTGCTGAAGGCGTTAATTCGTCAAAGGTTTCTTCTTCTGGGAGAAATTCCTTAAATTCTTTATGTTCATTGGCTCTTACAGTATCAACTAAAGCATCAATTAAACGGGAATCTGTGTTTGGCATAGCTGGTCGATGGTAGGTGACACCTAATTCTTGACATAATTCATAACATTCTACATCGTTATCAAAAAGAACTTCAATATGCTCACTGATAAAGCTAATTGGGACAAAGATATAATGCTCTGGATGTTGTTTCTGTTCTCTCAAATACTCGAGTACATCTGGCTTGATCCAAGGGATTCCAATATCACTCTCGCTCTGCCAAGTGTTGGTATACTGATCGCCCGTCAATCCGAGTTGTTCAGCGATTAGCTTGCTATTATCGAAAATCTGATCGATATAAGGATCTCCAAAGTCTAAGGCAAAAATTGGAACACTATGGGCTGAGAAGATTACCTTAAAGGACTCTTCTCCCACATCGTTCCGTAAAATTTTGCTAATCTCATCTGTCCAAAAGTTCAGCAAAGACTGTTGTTGATACCAGTCCTTAATGACTAAAAATCGGATCTGCTGGCTTTCCAGAAACTTCTCATACCCCATGACTGAGTAAAAGGAATAATGAGGTTCTAAAATCAAGCAAATACATTCTTCAACACCATCAGCCTCCATCTGCCTGATCACATCAGGGATAAAGGGCCGAGAAAATTTGTTGGCAAAGTAGATGCCATACTCTTCTCCTAAACGTTCCTTGACTAAATTGACCTCCTCACGTGTAATCCTCTGCAGGGGCGTACCACCTATACGAACATAATTGTCATAAAGAGTCTGAATCTCGTGATCCTTGGGTCTGATTCCACGACGAATATTGGTAAAAAAATCCGCTACACTCTCAAAGGTAATCTCTTCTGGCGAACCGAATGTCATCATTAAAATTGCTTTTTTCATTGATATGTCCTTGTGATGTTTTTTTCAATTACCATTCTACCATGAAATATATAATAAATAAACGCTTTCATTCATTTTATTTTTATTTACTTCTCTTTGTCTTTCTCTCCATTCTATGATACAATGAAAAAAATGATAATAAAGGAGTTTTTATGACTTATCCCAACCTTTTAGATCGTTTCTTGACCTACGTTAAGGTCAATACGCGTTCTGATGAACACTCTGCTACTACTCCAAGTACGCAAAGCCAGGTAGATTTTGCGACCAATATTCTTATTCCTGAAATGAAACGTGTCGGTCTGCAAAATGTTTACTACCTCCCAAATGGTTTCGCCATTGGTACCTTACCAGCAAACGATCCAAGCCTGACACGTAAGATTGGCTTCATCTCCCACATGGATACAGCTGATTTTAATGCTGAGGGAGTTAATCCGCAAGTCATCGAAAATTACGACGGTGGAGTTATCGACTTGGGTGATTCTGGATTTAAACTGGATCCAGCTGACTTTAAGAGTCTTGAAAAATATCCAGGCCAAACGCTTATCACAACAGATGGAACGACCTTGCTGGGTGCTGATGACAAGTCAGGGATTGCTGAGATTATGACTGCAATCGAATACTTGACTGCTCATCCTGAAATCAAACACTGTGAGATTCGAGTTGGTTTTGGACCAGATGAAGAAATCGGTGTTGGAGCTAACAAGTTTGATGCTGAAGATTTTGACGTTGACTTTGCCTATACTGTTGACGGTGGTCCGCTAGGAGAACTTCAGTACGAGACTTTCTCAGCAGCTGCTGCTGAACTCCATTTCCAAGGCCGCAATGTCCACCCTGGTACTGCTAAAGGTCAAATGGTCAATGCTCTTCAGCTAGCAATTGATTTTCATAATCAACTTCCAGAAAATGACCGACCAGAACTGACAGATGGTTACCAAGGTTTCTATCATCTTATGGATGTGTCAGGTAGTGTCGAGGAGGCGCGTGCAAGCTACATCATTCGCGATTTTGAAAAGGATGCCTTTGAAGCGCGTAAGGAAGCCATGCAGAACATTGCTGACAAGATGAATCAAGAGCTTGGGAATAATCGCGTTAGCTTGACTCTGACAGACCAGTACTACAATATGAAGGAAGTCATTGAGAAAGACATGACGCCTGTTACCATTGCTAAAGCTGTTATGGAAGATCTAGGTATCACGCCAATTATCGAACCAATTCGTGGTGGGACAGATGGGTCTAAGATTTCCTTTATGGGAATCCCAACTCCAAATATCTTTGCTGGTGGTGAAAACATGCATGGACGTTTTGAATACGTCAGCCTTCAGACTATGGAGCGTGCGGTGGATACCATCATTGGCATTGTATCTTATAAAGACTAAAAAAGACGAGGTAGCTCAGCTACTTCGCCTTTTTTTATTCGTTTGGTTGAGCACTTGGCTCAGACTCACTTTGCGCTTGCTTTTCTGTTGGTTGAGAAGCAACTGTTTCACTGTCTTTCTCAGACTTAGATTGGCTATCAGTTTTACTTGCTTTTAAACGGAGTTCCTGGTTCAAGCTAATGATTTCTTTAGCTAGAGTGAGGAGACCTTCTTTATCACTGCTTTTGGCTGCAAGTTGATCAAATAGGGCATCAACTCGTTCAAAGTCTGCATCGGATCCTTTGTTATCCTCTAAGTACTTGTGAAGAGAGAGCAAGACATTATAGAGTTTTTGGTAGATAATCACCGTTTGTGGATCTTGTTCTGCTTCTTTTTTCTCTCGTTGGATAGTCGCTGCAATACGATTTAAAAGATCCTCAAGTTGTGTTTTAGCTTCGTCAAGGTCTGCATTTTCCTTTTCAGTAGCCGCTTTGATATTAGCTGCTTCTTCAGCTAGGGATTGTTTGACACCATCTTCTTTGACACGTGCTAGGAGTTGGTCAGCTTTAGTTAGGAGAGCATCCACTTCTTCCTTCTTAACATGGCTAACCCGCTCTTCTGGCATAAAATCACCGTAGAGTTCTTTTAGGAATTCATAGATGGCTGTCTTAGCAGTTTGACTATCTACTTTTTCTGTGTCCAGAATGGTTTTACCAGCTTTTGTAGAAACTGGTTCGTCTTTAAGTGCTTCTTCCACCTCTAGTTTAGTTTGGTAGATGGCTGGGAATAACTTGTTCAAGTCGGTCGCTTTGAGGAAAGATTGTGACTGGTAAAGTTCCCATGTCAATTTGGCAACACGGTTCCGAAGTTCTTCTCTCAAACGACCATCAGATACATGTTCATAGAAATACTTGATGTACTCTACTGTTGTAACCCCTGTTCGATCTCGGAAATCTTGCAAGGCCTGAAGTTTCGCTTCAATGGCAGCCAACTCTGTCTCATCTTGTGCTAGCTTAGCTTCTTGCAAATGTACCAAAAGATCCTTCTTAGGCAAGCCATAAGTGTCTGTATCCAGTGTATTGATCTTATCTACTAGAGCTTGGTACTTCTTATCTAAAGGTGAAGTTTCAACCGGTGCCACACTTTGATCCACATGGATATACTGTTTATCAAAGAGATCCAAGGCTGCTAGGTATCCAGCAGTTGAGTTTGTTGCCAGTTTTTTCATATTTTCGGTGAACTGCCCCAAAGCAAGTTCAACACGTCTCTGCATGATTGGCTGGTCTTTGTAGAGACTTCTGCTATCTGCTAAAAGTTGATCCACCTTAGATAGAACAGTTTGTTCATCAAAAGCTCCAGGTTGATAGGTCGATTGTAGGGCCGGAATCTTGTTTTTCAGAGCTACTTCATAGCCTTTGGTTTGAACCTTGATGTAGTGATTGTGGTCTCCGTGAGGAATCACAAAACTACCACTTTCTACCTGTAAACTATAAGGAGATACCCCATCACGTAGGGCAGTCGTATAAAGTTCATTTAGGAAATCCAGTTCTGGATTTCCAGTTTGGAGAGGAATACGAACATGTTCTTTTCGAACAGCATAGGGATGGATATGGGTTGGATCATAGGCTTGATCCGGATTTCCAAAGACAAAGAATCCATTTGAAATACGAATCGCTTCGAGCGGAACCCCGTAGGTCTGTGAGATATACTTGATTTTTTCTTCATCGCTAGCATCTCTTGAGAAACTTTCCACAGTCTTTGCAAGTGGTTGAACGTGCTGAGACTGATGATTTTCTTTCAAGTGATCTTGGGCAGCTTTGATTTGGGCTGCAGTCAAGTCCTTCTTAAAGAAATAATGAGCGTGATCTCCATGAGAAACTACAAACCCTTGCTCATCTTCACTAATAACACGGTCAGCTGCAAAACCATGATCATGTTCTTCACCGTGGTGGTGTTCATGCTCCTCTCCATCGTGATCATGGTCTTCATGGTTGGTATCCTGACTTCCATGGTCACCGTCTTGGTCATGAGGGTAATCTGGTTGAGTTGGTTGGTCTATTGGCTTGCTTGGATTTTCCAAAGGTGTTGGCTTCCCACTGTCGCTAGATAAAGGAATCATACGCGCAATCTTTTCTTCCAAGGCAGAAAGTTTTGTATATGGGATGAAATGATAGTGATTTCCGTGAGGAATCGCTACGCCACTCGGTGTTCTACTTGAAATCTTAACAGGATCAAAAATCAAGCCATCTGATTCAGCATAACGTTGAGTGCTTGGAAGAGCATAGAGCTGTTGCAATAGACTCTGAAGACTCTCAACTTGATTACTTGGTGTTTCAGCCTGTTGACTTGGGTTGGTAGTTTGACCAGTCTCGTTTGGACTCGGACGATAGTCAGTCACACTTGCTTGTTTTCTAGTTCCAGAGAGGTAGGTTTGGGCAGCAGCTAATTCACTAGCAGACAAGGAACTCTTTGGAATATAGTGGTAATGTCCACCGTGAGGTACGATATAAGCATCACCAGTATCCTCTATAACATCAGATGGATTAAAGATGTATCCATCGTCGGTAGTATAGCGTCCTTGTGATCGTGCAAGTGTAACAGCACCGTTAGAAGTTGGCGCATCGTGTGTATGACCTTGTTTTTGGCGTTCAATTTCGTCCTTCGTACGAATATTATCAGCATGAGCCACATCTTTAAGGTAGACATAATACTTGCCATCCACCTTGATAATATAACCACCTTTGATTTCGTTGACAATATCAGCGTCTTTGATTTGATAATTGGCATCTTTCATCAAAAGTTCTTCACTGAAAATCGCATCAAAAGGAACTTTACCATTGTAATAATGGAAATGATCACCATGTGAAGTCACATAACCTTGATCGGTAATTTTCACGACAATTTGTTCTGCCTGAATATCTTCTTTTTTGCTAACTTGATCTGGTGTCTGAGTCTCTGTTTTTTGAGAGTCTTGCTTCCCATCGACATAAGACACACGGTTATTATCTTTGTTTCCTTCTACCTGGTGTTGGTTCAATGCATAGATACAAAGGCTTAGGGAAAGGACAAGAGCCGATCCTGCTACAAGGTATTTCTTCTTCATTTTCATCATCTCCTCATTTTAATTCTTCTGCAAGAACTTTCATATTTTCTTCTAGATTTTCTAAGTAAGTTTTGTCATTTTCAGGATCTGCTTCCAAAGGATTGAGTGTTTTCAGACTAACTCCTGTTGATTTGACCAATGTCTCAGCGACTTTAGAAGAAGCATTGCTCTCAGTAAAGATGGTTTTGACCTTATAGGTTTTGACAAATTCTTGGATTTCTGTCAACTGTCTAGGACTTGGCTCTTGTTCAGGAGAGATACCAGCAATTCCAAGCTGTTTCAATCCAAACCGTTTAGCAAGATAAGAAAAGGCTGTATGTTGTGTAACAAAAGTCTTTTGACTCGCTTTTTCAAAAATAGGCTGGTACTTCTTAGTCAATTCTTGGGCCTTTGCTATAAAGTTTTTAGCATTCTTTTGATAGGTTTCCTTATTGGCACTGTCAATCTCCGAAAGTTTGTCCGCAATAATCTGTGCCTCTTCGCCTGCTTTTTCAGGATCTAACCAAGTGTGAGGGTCATAGAGTGTTTTTTCATCGATGCCGTCACCAGCTTCTACATCTTCTAAGCCAGGTACACGCTCCAATGTCATTCCTTCAGAAGCTTCTAAAACTTTAACTTTTGAGTTTTTCAAGTTAGGATCCAGACTTCCCGCCCAAGATTCGAGCGTATGAGAGTGGTAGACAAAGACATCCGCGTCATAGATAGCAGCAATATCATTTGCTGAAGGTTCAAAGGAGTGAATACCACTACTTGACTGAATCATCCGTACATCATTCAAGTCACCTGATACCTCTTTGACCATGGCATAGATTGGGTAAAAACTTGTTACTATCTTCATCCCTTTTGCTTCTTGTTTTTCTTTTTGACTACATGCTCCTAAGACAAGAACCAACAGGCCTGTCATTAATAATAGAAATGTTCTTTTTTTCATCATTACTCCTTAACTAGTATTTAACCATTTAATTAACTAGTAAATAGTTTATCTTTATTTACACTATCTGTCAAGATATTTTACATATTTTCATGAAAAAAATGAGAACTAGAACTTACATTCTGTTCTCATTTTCGATTTTAACTTTTCTAGTTCTCCTATCCTGTTTTTTAGGAACTAGAAAATGCTGCTACCTTTACTTACTCTCCTTTAACAATGCCAACAACTTTTCAGCTTCTGCCATAATAGTATTGTTGTCCTGAGCGCCAAATAGCAAGTTATTCTTTAATCCCGTTAGAGTTTCTTTGGCATTGGACTTGATAATGGGGTCTTGGATTTTTGCAAGTAAATCTTCAGCTTCTCTCAACTTCGCTTCAACCTTTTCAGTCTCAACCTGAGTTTCTTCTGGCTCCTCTGGCGATTCTTCCTCAGGTTCCTCTGTTGGTTTTGGAGACTCTGGTTTCTCACTTTGAGGCTTCTCTTCGTGAGGTTTTTCTTCCTCAGGTTTGTCTGTCCGAGGTTTTTCCTCTGTTGGTTTTTCCGTTTGATTGGTATCAGCTTGACCATTTTGGTTTCTTTGAACATGGTCACTTGCATTTCCCCAACCACTATCTGAATGCGGACGTTCGTTTGGATGTTCGACATAGTACTTGACAGTCGCAAAGAGATCCTCAAGAGTATATCCTTTAGGTGCTTCATAAAGTCCTTCGTCAAACCATTCAAATTTGATGTTATGGTAATGGTCATAATGAGGTATTATTAAACTACCGTTTTTAACTTCCACAGTATGTTGAAGATTGTAAGGCATACGATCAAGTGGCACCTTCTTAGCTGCTTTCACGCGGTTGTAGATAGCTTCTGCTCCTTTAGCCTCTGTATTTCCTGGATCCTGATGGTCTGTTGAAGGAGGAGTCAAACCTTTCTCTTTAGCATAAGCCTGGGCTGCCGCTCTTTCGGCTTCAGACAAACTATCTTTCTTAATCCAATGACTATGGGTCATATGCGGAGTTACATAAGCATCCCCCTCATCACTAGTGATATCACGAGGATCAAAGATATAACCGTCTTCTGTTGTATACTTACCTGCCAGCTTGGCTACTTGAATCTCATCATCAGTATAAGAAATTTGCGCATTTGCTTTTCCTAAACGTTCTGGATGACGAATCGGTGCTAAAAAGGCCAAGATATCATCGACCAACTGGACTTTATCACTTGAGGCATCGTTGAGTCGTTCCAAGAGTTTATCCAAAGCCTCAAAATCAGCTTGGCGCCCTTTATTATCAAGTAAGTCTTGATGAACTCTTGCTAGTAAATCATAAGCCTTATTGTAAAATCCTTGATCACCAGATGGAAGGTTGGTTTTCTTAGGACCTAACTCATGAGAATAACTTTCCTGCTTGGCTAGTTTACTATCAATGGCTGCTGCTGTTTCTGCGGAAAGTTCCTTGGCAGAAATATAACGTGAGGCTCCATTCTCCTCAAATACATAGCCATCAGCTACTTTTCGAATCGCCTGTTTGACTAATTTCTCATCAATTGGATTGCTTGGAGCTAGTTGAGGAGTTGGTGCAGGTTGCGGATTCGGTTGTGGGTTTGGTTGTTCTGGTCTTGAATCTGGCACCCAATGGTTCGAACTGTAACGAAGTGGAATGATGCGAGCGATTCGCTCTTCTAACTCAGACATTTGTTCATAAGGGATAAAGTGGTAATGGTTACCATGAGGGACAGCTACACCTCTGGCTGTACGACTTGTGATTTGCGCTGGATCAAAGACAAGTCCATCTGATTCCACGTGTCGTTGGCTCAAAGGCAGTTTGTAGAGCTGTCTCAAAAGACTATCAATGTCATCACTTTGACTTGCTTGACTGTTAGTGTTACTGTTGTTGCTTGTGTTAGTATTGGTAGTTCCCTGATTGCTTACAGAAGGAACCCAGTTAGTTCTTGGGCTGCTATCGCTATTTTGTCGGCGATAGGTTCTTGAACTTGACAAACTTCCCCGACCAGATAGGAAGGCTTCTGCAGCAGCCAATTCGCTAGCTGATAACTCATTCTTAGGAATATAATGGTAATGATCACCATGAGGAACGATATAAGCATCGCCAGTATCCTCAATGATATCAGATGCATTAAATATGTAACCATCATCTGTGGTATAACGTCCTTGCGAACGTGCCAGAGCTACAGCACCATCGTTTCTTGGAGTCCCACCTTCACGATGCTGACTATGCTCTTGTTTTTGTCGATTGATTTCCTCTTTTGTACGGACATTATCAGCATGGGCAGCATCCTTAAGGTAAACATAGTATTTTCCATCTACCTTAATAACATAACCACCCTTGACCTCATTAACAATATCCTCATCTTTTAGCCTATAGTTTGGATCCTTCATGAGTAATTCTTCACTAAAAATCGCATCATAAGGAACCTTACCATTATAATAATGATAGTGGTCGCCATGTGAAGTGACATAGCCTTGGTCTGTTATCTTGATGACGATTTGCTCTGCATTAATTCCTTCACGTTTGCTAACCTCATCAGGAGTCAGATTCTCCGTTTTTTGCGTTGCTTGTTTTCCATCTATATAGGAAACACGATTATTTTCCTTAACCGTTCTGGCTTGATAAAGTCCCAACTCGTAAGAACAAACACTTAAAATCAAAGCTGCCACAGAACCAGCAAGGTATTTTTTATTAATTTTCATCGAAGCTCTCTTTCTTTTTGATATTTCTAGTCGCAATTCATTTCTAAATTGCAGAAACTCCTCTCTAATAGTTAACTGGTTAATAGTTTACCCCTAAATTTTCAAATTGTCAAGAATTTTATGAACCAGTTAAGTATTTTTTTGTTCTAACCACCACTTTTTCAAGATTGGACTTTCTATAAGAAAGATTTTCTTGAAAATTCTTTTTAAAATATCAAAAAAAATCCCTACAACCGAGTTGCAAGGACTTTTTGATTATTCAAAATCAACGTATTCTTTTTGAAGTTCAAGAACTTCTTCCATTGTTGAGCATTCTGTAAGGGCACGGTTAGCGTACTCTTCCATCTTAGCTGTGTCAAGTTTCTTCATCAAGCTACGTGTACGAAGTACAGATGTTGCTGACATAGAGAACTCATCCAAGCCCATTCCGACAAGAAGTGGAACAGCTTGTTGGTCACCAGCCATCTCACCACACATACCAGCCCATTTCCCTTCAGCGTGAGCTGCTTTGATAACGTTGTTGATCAAGCGAAGGATTGATGGGTTATATGGTTGGTAAAGGTATGAAACTTGCTCGTTCATACGGTCTGCTGCCATTGTGTATTGGATCAAGTCGTTTGTACCAATTGAGAAGAAGTCAACTTCTTTAGCAAATTGGTCTGCAAGCATTGCTGCTGCTGGGATTTCGATCATGATACCAACTTGGATATTATCCGCAACTGCAACTCCTTCAGCAAGAAGGTTTGCTTTTTCTTCGTCAAAGACTGCTTTGGCTGCACGGAATTCTTTCAAGAGCGCAACCATTGGGAACATGATACGCAATTGACCGTGAACAGACGCACGAAGAAGGGCACGGATTTGTGTGCGGAACATAGCATCTCCAGTCTCAGAGATAGAGATACGAAGGGCACGGAATCCAAGGAATGGGTTCATTTCGTGAGGCATATCGAAGTAAGGAAGTTCCTTATCTCCACCGATATCCATTGTACGAACGACAACAGGTTTACCGTTCATTCCTTCAAGTACAGCTTTGTAAGCTTCGTACTGCTCGTCTTCTGTTGGGAAGTCTTGAGAATCCATGTACAAGAACTCTGTACGGTAAAGACCAACAGCTTCAGCACCGTTGTCATTGACACCTTCAACGTCTTTTGGAGTACCGATGTTGGCAGCCAATTCAAAGTGTTTACCATCAGCAGTTACTGTTTTAGCGTCTTTCAAGAGCGCCCATTCAGCTTTTTGTTTCGCATAAGCTTCACCAGCAGCCTTGAATTCAGCTGCTTGCTCATCAGTCGGGTTGATAATAACCTCACCTGTGATACCGTTAACGGCAAGAATGTCACCGTCTTTAACGATTTCAGTGATGTTGTTTGTTCCCAATACTGCTGCAATTTCAAGTGTACGTGCCATGATAGCTGAGTGGCTTGTACGTCCACCAATGTTGGTCACAAAAGCTTTTACAAAGTTTTTGTCCAATTGAGCTGTATCAGAAGGAGTCAAGTCATGTGCAATGACGATTACTTCTTCATTGATAGAAGCTGGGTTTGGCAATTTTTTACCAAGAAGATTTGCCAATACACGTTTTGTCACGTCGCGGATATCCGCTGCACGTTCTTGCATGTATGGGTTGTCTTCCATACCTTCAAAGATAGTGATAAACATGTCTGTCACTTCTTTCAGACCTGCTTCTGCATTCACTTTCTTAGCACGGATTGTTTCTTTGATTTGGCTGATCATTTCTGGGTCAGCAAGAACCATTAAGTGAGCGTCAAAAACTTGAGCCGCTTCTTCCCCTAGCGTACCTACTGCTTTCTCACGAATAACAGAAAGCTCGTCTTGTGATGCTTGTAGAGCGACATCAAGGCGAGCTTCTTCTGCGTTTGTATCCTCGACTGTAATAGTCTCAAATGACAAATCCGGTTGAACGAGTAGATATGCTTTTGCAACTGCAACACCGTCAGATGCTGCGATTCCTTTAAGCATTTCTGTCATTTTCCTTATGCCAATCCTTCTTTTTCCATAGTTTCAGTGATAGCAGCGATTGCGTCGTCAGCATCTGCACCTTCAGCTGAAATTGTAACATCAGCACCTTGGCCAACACCAAGACTCATAACACCCATGATTGATTTAAGGTTTACTGATTTACCTTTGTACTCAAGAGTGATATCTGAAGCAAATTTGCTAGCTGTTTGAACCAACAATGTTGCTGGACGTGCGTGGATACCTGTTTCTGCCACTACGTGGAAATCTTTAGAAGCCATAGTTTGACTCTCCTTTAAGTGTTTTCTATTTGAGTTATAAGTGATAACCCTTACAAGACTGTATTATATCATCTTCAAGATAATTTTTCAAGTATTTTATGGACTTTTACTGAAAATGAAATTACTTCTTTTTCTATTAAATGAGCACTCTAGTAACTAAATAGCATATCTAAACACTAATTGTTCAAAGAATGTCATCATCAAAATTCAATTTTCAAAGCTATTTTCTCTTAATATCAATCAGAGGACAATCCTAGTAAATAATGAAAAAATAATACTATTTAGCTATAATTAATATAACTCAGTAAAGCTATTATTTGAAAAGACTTCATCAAATACTGAAATTCTAAAATCTACTCTTACCATCAACAGTAGAGAATTTATCCAATTTGCTACTTAAAGTAAAATAAGCTTGTAGCACCTAACAGTAAAAGGTAGATATATCTAAGTGGTATAAGTAGAACTAAAACTTTGATTGATTCCATTCAAATAAAGTATCCAACCAATCAAAAACGACATTATGGGCTAGTCTTAAATTATTGACTTGGCAATGAGCGTCCGCACCACTTTCCGCCTCAAATACTTGTAGTTTAGTTTGTTGATTTTTAGATTTAAGTGCTTCATAAATTACCTTAGTTTGATGTTGCAGTTCGGCACCCTCACCCTTTCCCATGATAAATAGGCATGGGCATTGAATTTTTTGATAATCCACAATCTTTGCATGGTTAAATACATCATCAATAGCACTCTTAAAATCAGAAGTACCAAACTGCCATGCATACTTTTTAAGATTTAAATTTGCTGATTCATTCAAATTTCCAGTTAATTTTAAAATGGCATTTATTAACCAACTAGGTGCTTTCAAACTTGATCCAAATTCTTTTCTGAAAAGTTCTGCAACGTCGTAAATAGGGGTACTAGCAATCCAAGCATGAATTCTTGGATCCTTTTCGACAGCTTGTGCGGTAAAATATCCCCCTCCGCTGACACCATAAATGGCTAAATAATTTAGTTTAGGATTTCTATTTTCCAACCAGTCTATGCATAATGAAATTGGAATAGAGGCATCCACATCAAAGATTAGTCCTCTACTAGGATTACTTCCTTGACCTGGAAGGTCAACCATTAAAACATTATAATTTCGTATCCATCCAGGGTATCCTGCAAAGTAAAATAAATCTTCGCGATAAGTATCACCTCCACCAATCATGATTAGCGTTGGGCAATTATCGCCGCTATGAAGATAATAACCAGGCAAGTAGGAATCCTGATAAGTAATAGTTAGTTTTTCAATCGGTGTACCTAGTGAATGAATTGCGCTAGAGAACGCCTTCTCCATTTGACAAACGGTAGGCATGTATTCGGCAGAAAATGGATCAGTAAACTGGATTGCCGATCGAAGTGAGTAGGTCTGTGCGAGATAATACTGCGCCTTTGTTTGTTCACTCAAACCTAAATCGCTAACCTTTTGTTCAAGATAGTTCACATGTGATAAAAACACATTTTTCCAGTCATCAGGTTTTGGTGAATTACCTAACTTTTGAGCAAGATAATACAGCTCTCCATGAGAAAAGCCAAAAACTTCACCGATTCCTAGCAACCAATTAAAGAAAAAATCCGTATCCCCATTTTTAAAAAATACTCGAGTAGATTGCCGTTTTAAAATAACCTCGTTTTCTTTCACCACACACCTCCTGATTTGCATTCTTTCATTCATTAATCCCAATTCCCTAACAACATTATACTAGACATATATCTACAGTGAGTATAAATTCCTAAAGTGAATAGCTCCATTCTAATAGTGTTTTGCATATTCAACATTTATCTAACTTATCTACTATCTATAAGTTCTATGGTCACCATTAGTATACCACATAAAGCGAATACCTCAAAAAAATTATAGTTATATACTCTCTATCAAGAATACGAAAGTCATAATCTATTTGGATAAATGCAGTATAAGCTAACATCTTCAGTTTAGTTATCTCTTAAATATTTTAATACAAAATATAGGGACATCTTCAGTTTTGTTGAAGCATTGTCTCAGCTGAACTTATTCATGCTCTTACGACTTTGCTATTTTCAACTCCTTTCAAAAACCACTATATCTTGTATTTAGTTTTTAAAACTGTAACTTTTAGGCACAAGATTTAGTTTAAAAAATTTGACAAAGTTTTTTTTTCTGATATACTAAGAAAGTAATCAAATTTTATGAGGAGTTACGAAAATGGTAACGGTTTATTCTAAAAATAATTGTGTACAATGTAAAATGACCAAACGTTTCTTGGATAGCAACAATGTCGCTTATCGTGAGATCAATCTCGACGAGCAACCTGAGTACATCGATCAAGTTAAAGAGCTCGGTTTCAGCGCAGCTCCTGTTATCCAAACACCAACTGAAGTCTTTTCAGGCTTCCAACCAGGAAAACTGAAACAATTAGCATAATCTTAGTACATCATCCAGAAGAAACTCGCTTCTAGGGCTAACTTAGAGGCCTTTCTTTTGTAATTAGATAAAGGAAATTTTATGGGATTAAAACATCTTGAGGACGTGACCTACTTCCGTCTCAATAACGAAATTAACCGTCCTGTTAATGGACAAATCATGCTTCATAAAGATAAAGAAGCCTTGGATGCTTTCTTTAAAGAAAATGTAGTTCCAAACACTATGGTTTTTGATTCAATCACTGATAAAATCAACTACCTCATTGAACACAACTACATTGAAACAGCATTTATCAAGAAATACCGTCCAGAATTCTTGGAAGAATTGTCTCAATTTATCAAGGACCAAAACTTTCAATTCAAGTCTTTCATGGCTGCCTATAAGTTCTATAATCAATACGCCTTGAAGACTAATGACGGTGAATATTACCTTGAAAGCATGGAAGACCGCGTCTTCTTTAACGCCCTTTATTTTGCAGACGGTGATGAAGCGATTGCGATTGATATTGCCAATGAAATCATCCACCAACGCTACCAACCAGCTACTCCTTCCTTTTTGAACGCAGGTCGTGCTCGTCGTGGGGAGTTGGTATCCTGTTTCTTGATTCAGGTGACTGATGATATGAACTCTATCGGACGTTCTATCAACTCTGCTCTTCAACTTTCGCGTATCGGTGGAGGTGTGGGAATTTCCCTCAGCAACCTTCGTGAAGCTGGCGCACCTATCAAAGGTTATGAAGGAGCCGCTTCTGGTGTCGTACCAGTTATGAAGCTTTTTGAAGACAGCTTCTCTTACTCAAACCAACTCGGGCAACGTCAAGGTGCTGGTGTTGTCTACCTCAACGTCTTTCACCCAGATATCATCGCTTTCCTTTCAACTAAAAAAGAAAATGCCGATGAAAAAGTTCGTGTAAAGACTCTTTCACTTGGTGTTGTAGTACCTGATAAATTCTACGAATTAGCTCGTAAAAATGAAGAAATGTATCTCTTTAGCCCATACTCTGTAGAGCTCGAATATGGTGTACCGTTCAACTACATCGACATCACGGAAAAATACGATGAATTAGTAGCAAATCCAAACATCCGCAAGACAAAAATCAAAGCGCGTGATTTGGAAACTGAAATTTCTAAATTGCAACAAGAGTCTGGCTACCCTTATGTAGTCAACATTGATACAGCCAACCGTGCAAATCCTGTTGATGGAAAAATCATCATGAGTAACTTGTGTTCTGAGATTCTTCAAGTTCAAGAACCAAGCTTGATCAACGATGCTCAAGAATTCCTACAAATGGGAACGGACGTTTCATGTAACCTTGGATCAACCAACGTGGTCAACATGATGACTTCACCTGACTTTGGTCGTTCTATCCGCGCGATGGTTCGTGCCCTTACTTTCGTTACAGATAGTTCACACATCGTAGCTGTCCCTACTATCGACCACGGAAACAGTTTAGCTCACACCTTTGGTCTTGGTGCCATGGGGCTTCATAGTTACCTTGCCCAACAACTGATTGAGTACGGATCACCTGAGTCAATTGAATTTACAAGCATCTACTTTATGCTTATGAACTACTGGACCTTGGTGGAATCAAACAATATCGCGCGTGAACGCAGTATCACCTTCCACAACTTTGAAAAATCAGACTATGCTAACGGAAGCTACTTCGACAAGTATGTGACAGGTGAATTTGTTCCAAAATCAGACCGTGTTAAAGAGCTTTTCAAAGACGTCTTTATCCCGAGTGCTGCTGACTGGGCTGAACTTCGCGAAAAGGTTCAAGCAGATGGTCTTTATCACCAAAACCGTCTAGCTGTTGCTCCAAATGGTTCTATCAGCTACATCAACGATGTTTCTGCTTCTATCCACCCGATTACGCAACGTATCGAAGAACGCCAAGAGAAGAAAATCGGTAAAATCTACTATCCTGCTGCAGGTTTGTCAACAGATACTATCCCTTACTACACTTCTGCTTATGATATGGATATGCGTAAGGTGATTGATGTTTACGCTGCTGCAACAGAGCACGTGGACCAAGGGCTTTCACTCACTCTCTTCATGCGTAGTGACATTCCAAAAGGTCTTTACGAATGGAAGAAAGAAAACAAACAAACGACACGTGACTTATCCATCCTTCGTAACTATGCCTTTAACAAGGGTATCAAGTCAATCTACTACGTCCGTACCTTTACAGACGACGGTGGAGAAGTTGGTGCTAACCAATGTGAAAGTTGTGTGATTTAATTTTTATCTGAGGCAACCACATTTTCTCAGACTACTGATTAAATTACCCGCCAGACAAAACTTGATAAGTATCTTAAATACTATGAAAAACCAAAAAGTCGGTCTTCCGACTTTTTGTGCGATACTCTTCTCAGACTATGATAAAATAGAGATGATTCAATAATCGCATTATTACTTACAGAAAGAGATTTCAAATGGAAACTTACTACAAAGCCATTAACTGGAATGCCATCGAAGATGTCATCGACAAATCAACTTGGGAAAAGCTAACGGAGCAATTCTGGCTCGATACGCGTATTCCCTTGTCAAATGACCTAGACGACTGGAGAAAGCTATCAAACAAAGAAAAAGACTTGGTAGGAAAAGTCTTTGGTGGTTTAACCCTTCTCGACACTATGCAATCTGAAACAGGGGTTCAGGCGCTTCGCTCAGACATCCGTACACCGCATGAAGAAGCTGTTTTTAACAACATCCAATTTATGGAATCTGTCCACGCGAAATCCTACTCTTCTATCTTTTCAACCTTGAATACCAAGGCTGAAATCGAAGAAATCTTTGAATGGACCAACACAAACCCCTACCTACAAAGAAAAGCGGAAATTATCAATGAAATCTATCTCAATGGTAGCCCACTAGAAAAGAAAGTTGCCAGCGTTTTCCTTGAAACCTTCCTCTTCTACTCTGGTTTCTTTACACCGCTTTACTATCTCGGTAACAACAAACTGGCTAACGTTGCGGAAATCATCAAACTGATCATCCGTGATGAGTCTGTTCATGGAACTTACATTGGTTACAAATTCCAACTTGGTTTCAATGAATTGCCTGAAGAAGAGCAAGAAAAGCTCAAAGAATGGATGTATGACCTGCTCTACACCCTCTACGAAAACGAAGAGGGCTATACAGAAAGCCTCTATGACGGTGTTGGCTGGACCGAAGAAGTCAAAACCTTCCTTCGCTACAATGCCAATAAGGCCCTTATGAACCTAGGACAAGATCCACTCTTCCCAGATTCAGCTGATGATGTCAATCCTATCGTCATGAACGGTATTTCAACAGGAACTTCTAACCACGACTTCTTCTCTCAAGTCGGAAATGGTTATCTCCTTGGTGAAGTTGAAGCCATGCAAGACGAGGATTACAACTACGGTTTAGACTAATTTGACCAATCATTCAAAATATCATGGTTTGTTTAAAACAACCATGGTATTTTTGTTTTTGTTTTATTTTGTTTTTTTCTATTTGATTGATTGAGCGTTTTATGGTAAGATAATAATAGTAGAAATCGAGGTGATAAGGATGCTAAAGCAAGAAAAACTAGATAGTATTCTAGAAGCAGTAAACACAAAAGGCACTATTACTGTAAAAGAGATTATGGAGAGTCTTGATGTGTCAGATATGACAGCTCGCCGCTATTTACAAGAATTGGCAGACAAGGATTTGCTGGTTCGTGTGCACGGTGGCGCTGAAAAACTTCGTACAGGTTCTCTCTTAAACAACGAACGCTCAAACGTTGAAAAACAAGGCTTGCAGATTGCTGAAAAACAAGAAATCAGCCGTTTTGCGGGTCATTTGATTGACGAAGGTGAAACTATTTTTATCGGACCAGGTACGACCTTAGAATGCTTTGCTCGTGAGCTCCCAATTGATAATATTCGTGTCGTAACAAACAGTCTTCCTGTTTTTCTCATCCTAAACGAACGAAAACTAACAGATCTGATTTTGATTGGTGGAAACTATCGCTCTATCACTGGTGCTTTTGTAGGGACACTCACCTTGCAGGATTTGACCAACCTTCAGTTTTCTAAAGCGTTTGTAAGTTGTAATGGTATTAAGGATAAGGCAATTGCTACTTTCAGTGAAGAAGAGGGCGAGGTACAACGAATCGCCTTGAATAATGCCAATAAAAAATACTTACTGGCAGACCACAGCAAGTTTAATAAGTTTGATTTTTACACTTTCTACAATATCTCAGAGATTGATACCATCGTTTCAGATTCCAAACTGAGTCAGGAGACATTTGAAGATCTGTCGAAACAAACAACCATTCTTTTATCAAAACCATAAAAATTCCCCTGCCTTTTGGCGGGGAATTTTTTTGTTTTAGTTTTACTCGATAATCTGTGTCTCAGCTAGTTTTTTGTACCAGTGAGCTGATTTCTTGGGATAGCGCTCCTGGGTCTCAAAATCAACATAGAAGAGGCCGTAACGCTTTTCGTAACCATTTGACCAAGAAAAGACATCCATCAGCGACCAGATAAAGTAGCCTTTGACATTGGCTCCATCGGAGATTGCATCTGCAATCACTTCCATATGTTTCTTAACATAATCAATCCGTCCATCATCGTAGACTGTCCCATCCACAAACTCATCTTTGTATCCGAGACCATTCTCTGTGATGTAGATTTTCTTGTAGTTCGGATAATCCTGCTTCACGCGCATAATTTGGTCATACAAACCTTGAGGATAGATAATCCAATCCCAGTCCGTACGTGGGACATAATCAGGAGCTACACGACGACCAACACCTTTGATTTGGTACTTAGAGCTTCCTTTTTCACCCTTACCGTTATGAATGATTTCTGTTTCGCCATCAAAGGCTTGCATCCAATCACTCATGTAGTAGTTAATTCCAAGGAAGTCATTCAGGTCTTTTGCTGCTTCTAATGCAGCGAAATCCTCTTCACGCAGATCTAAGCTACCACCATTGACTGCTAGGATATGGTCGACACCTTCCATTGTTTCTTCGGAATATCGTCCTAGATAAGTCGCGTCTAGGATAAACTTGTTATGGATAATATCTTCTAACTCAGCTGCACGGACATCTGCTGGATTTTCAGGATCCAGAGGATACTTGGTAGGCAGAGCATGAACCACACCAATTTCACCCTTATATCCCTTATCCTTGAAAAGTTTTACTGCACTCGCATGCGACACCATCATATTGTGATGAGATTGGAAGACTTTGGCAAGGTCGTACTGAATACCTGGAGGGAATTTCCCAACCAAATACTGACCATCTCCTATCGGCCCAATTTCATTAAAGGTTGTCCAATAGTTGACTTCAGGAAATTCTTCAAAACAGAAGGCTGCATAATCCACAAAGTGATCAATGTTTTCTCTGTTCAGGAAATCTCCGTTTGAATGAAGTGCTTCTGGTGTGTCAAAGTGATGAAGAGTCACGAAGGGCTCAACATGCCGTTTGTGGCACTCTGCAAATAGATTGTGATAGAACTCAACTCCCTTGGCATTGACTTTCCCGTAACCAGTTGGAAAGATACGTGACCAAGCGATTGAAATACGGATACCATTGACACCATATTCTTCTGCAAGTTTGAGGTCAACTGGATATTTGTGATAGAAATCACTGGCTGGTTCAGCAGTGTACCAATAGTTATCCTTGAGGTATTTGTCCCAGGCAACTGATCCTTTACCATCGGTATTGGTCGCACCTTCTGCTTGATAAGCTGCTGTTGCTCCGCCAAAAATAAAGTCTTTTGGAAGTGTTTTTGTCATTTGATTCACCTTTCAAGAAATAGAAATGAGATGGGGGTATAGTTGGGAGGAGTTCTTCCATCTCACTTCATCGCTATTTACATTTTATTCTTCGAACTGCGCTTGAACAAAGGCAAGAGCGCCTTTTCCATCGCGAGTCAGTTTAATGTATTGGCCACCTTCTGTCTTGGCAAGTTTGATACCAAGTTTGTCGGTTTCGGCCTTCATATCTTCAAAGTTAGACGCCACCTGAGGAGCAAGGATAACCAAATCAAACTCTGGCAACATTTCACGGTGAGCTCCATAGCCACCAGCTGCTGCTTTAACAGGAACATTGTACTCCGCAGCTGCCTTGTTTAGAGCATTTGCAAGGAGACCACTTGTACCTCCTCCTGCACAGAGAACCAAGACATTGGTTTCTTCAGTGATTGTGTTTTGCGCTGCTTCTACACCTGCTTTTTCAAGAATAGCATCTGCTTTGGCAGTATTGAAGTTTGCTGCTACTTTTTCTTTCAATTCATCATTGGCTTTACCAGAACGCTCCTCTTCGAGGATTTGTTCATCATAAACCTTGAGGAATGGATAGTAAATGGCTACGTCAACAAGGATTAACAAAGCAGCAAGTACAAATGACAAGAATTGGAAGTTTGTACCGAGAACAATACCGAGCGGACCTGGTGTTGTCCAAGGAAGGTTTGCTGTAAATGAGTTCATGCCAAGCGTCTCAATGAAGAATTTAAAGATCCATACGTTGGCAATTGGTGCAAAGATAAATGGAATAAAGAAAATTGGGTTCAATACAAGCGGTGCACCAAACAAGATTGGTTCATTTACACCAAAGAAAGTTGGAACTACTGACGCACGTCCAATCGCTCGGTTTCGTTTTGATTTGGTCAACCACATGAACATGAATGGAACAACCAGTGTCGCACCCGTACCACCCATGGTAACGATAAACATTTGTGTACCTGAAGTAAGAATCTTATCTGCATGCATCCCTTGTTGGAGAAGGTTTAAGTTGACTTCAGCATTTGCATAGGTAATAGCTGCGATTGCAGGTTCGACGATTGAAGGACCGTGGATACCCACAAACCAGAAGAAGGCAAAGGCTCCAAAGATAATGGTAATACCTAGATAACCATCAGCAGCAGAGAATAATGGTGCAAAGAATTTACCGATTGATTCTGCTACACTGGCTCCAACAAAATGACGAGCTAGTAAATCAAGAGCATATAGAGAAACAACTGAAAGAGTGAATGGAATCACATCTTTAAAAACTTGTGAGATATTTGGTGGAACTTCGTCAGGCATACGGATGGTAACGTTGTTCTTAACACAAACCTTATAGATGGCTACAGTAACAAAGGCAGCAAGGAAGGCTGAAAGCAAACCTTTTGTCCCCAAGAATCCAGTAGCTAGGCCATTTTCGATAGGATCAGCTGCCAACATCAACAAACCAACAATCGCTGCCAACAGTGTTGACATATAGTTGATTTGGTTGGTTTTTTCCATGCTACGGTTTACTGAGTCAGTCAATGACTTAGCTGTTGTACCAGCTACCAAGAGAGCCAGAATCCCCATTGAATAGCTATAAGGTTTCATGAGGAGATTAACAACATCATCAGACCATTTAAAGCCCCATGAGTTTGGTACAAAGGCAATCAAGATAAAGATACTTGAGAAGAGAATGACAGGCATACCAGCAATGAAACCATCACGAATAGCACGAAGGTAGATATTACGAGACAGTTTTTCAAAGAAAGGCTTTCCTTTCTCGATAAAAGCAATTAGTTTGTTCATTACTTAACTCCTCTCTTGTAGAGTTCGATTAAATGGTGCATCAAATCTTTTAACAAAATGGTAGTCATCAAGTGATCCTGACCGTGCATCATGGTTACACTATAGGCCAAATCTTCACCAGCTGCCTCCTTAGTCAAAAGGCTTGTTTGCGCGTGGTGTGCCTCCGCGATGCAACCACCAGCTTCCTCCACTAAGCTATCCGCTTTCGCAAAATCGCCAGCTTCAGCAGCTTTCAAGGCTTCCAATAGTTTTGAACGAGCATCGCCAGCATAGGCTACGATTTCAAAACCTAACAATGTTACTTCTTCTCTATTCATGATAGAATGCTCCTTATGTATTTTTAATTAAATTTTTATGACAATAAACGTTGGATATGTAGAACTAGATAAACTCGTTCACTTTTATACAAATCAAGACCCGTATGTTGCGTAATCACATCATAGATCTTGGAACCGACCTCAAATGCTTTTGGATAGGATTGTTTAATATGATCTTCCATATCCAGAAGTGATTGGTTATCATCTCTAGATCTGTCTAAATAATCCAAGAAATAATTCAAATGAATCATAAAGCGATCATAGAAATGGTTATTCTCTTTGGTTCGTTGAATAGCGTAACTCTTTAGCACTTCTTCAACATTCCTGAGAATTTCTTTCCTCTTATCAATCGACTCAACCACTTGGACTTCATTCTCCCCTTCGGCATTGATAAAATGATAAGCGATCCGAATAATTTCATCCTCAGGGAAATGATCTGTTAACTTCTGACGATAGATTTCAAAGGCTTCCTTTGCGATTTGAAAAGCGATAGGATACTTGGCAGAAATATCTGGCAGATTGCTATCCTTGTACCTTCCTTGTGTTAGAGCTTGATAAGAACAGTAAATATGATCTGTCAAGGTCACATAGAGATACTCTTGAATCGGATAATGATATTTCTTAGAAAGCTTGTCAATGATCTCATAAGTCACTGTGATAAAATCAAGCGGGACATCTTTGAGCAGAGCCATAAAGTTTTCCCTGGACTCTTCTGTCTTCATCCGAAAGATTTTCTCTACTTGGTTTTCAGCAATCAAATCCCCTTTCTTCTTTCCAAATGCAATCCCTTTACCAATCACAATCACTTCTTCTCCTTTATCATTCCTGACAAGCGAGACGTTGTGATTCATTGGATTTAGAATTCGATACATGGCAACCTCCTTTTATCTGTTAAAGGTATATGAGTATAAAAAATGACCACAAATGAACTAGAAAATCTTTTGATTTCTAATTCACCTGTGATCATGCCTAATATTACTTAGTAACACTCACCTTGTATTAACTTGTGATTTAAGTATAGCACAAGTCAGTTTATTTGTAAACCTTTACATTCAACTTTTTTTAAATTTTTTAGATTCATGTTCCTAACCTAGGAGGACTTGCTTACACGCGTTCAGTCCATGAAGTCGCTGTTGTTTGAAGAACCTTGTTGAGTTCGTCAATGTTCTCAAAACCTGTTGTACGTAGCCATTCACGAGCTGCTGCTTCACCGTCTTTGATGTAGGCTTCAACTGATCCTGCCCAAGTTGCACGGCCGCAAAGAACACCGTTGAAGTTTGCACCTGATGCGTGGGCAAAGACAAGGGTTTCTTGGAAGAGTTTCGCTGATACACCTGCACTCAAGTAGATGTAAGGAAGGTTAGTCGCTTCATCTTGTGCTTTGAAGAAGGCTGCTGCTTCTTCACGAGTATGCACGATTTCACCTTCGCCAAAGCCTTCAACGTATTTAACATTGACTGGAACTTCCACTTTCAAGACATCGATGTTGAAGCGTGGGTCTGAGAAGACTTTCATCGCACCGATAACCTTGTGTGGTTTTACTTTTGCGTATTCTGCAGAACCTGCGTCAGCAATCTTTTCATCGTAAGCGAGGATTTCAAGAAAGAACGGAATATCTTCCGCTACACATTCAGAACCAATGCGTTCGATGTAGGCTTGTTTTTGTTGGTTGAGTTCGTCAGAGCTGTCTACATCATAGTAAAGCAAGAACTTAACAGCATCTGCACCTTGTTCTTTGATGCGTTTGGCAGACCAAACATCCAAGCAGTCTGGCAAGCGTTTGGTGCTTGTTGTGTCGTAGCCAGTTTTTTCATAAGCAAGGAGAAGACCTGCATTTGGTGCAAGCGCTTTTGTAGCTGGAAGTCCGTACTCAGGGTCAAGAAGCATAGAGGATGCGTATTTAGTCAATTCATCTGCTACCAAGACTTTGAGTTCTTCCATTTGAGCAACTGTTGGTT